>ERZ1034842.192-NODE-192-length-31444-cov-15.929975_pt1 | contig 31444 bp, 25 predicted proteins | sample MGYA00520634_ERZ1034842 | MGnify/ENA primary metagenome ERZ1034842 (study PRJEB33766, sample SAMN09781734) | gut metagenome | biome: gut microbiome | host: Homo sapiens | place: Madagascar | study: EMG produced TPA metagenomics assembly of the PRJNA485056 data... | reverse complement strand
AGACCTATCTGACGGCAGAGATTCGGAGAATTTACAGAAAAAACGTTACGTAGCCAAAACAAGAAAGGTTATTTGTTAAACATGAACAAAGATGCAACAATGATAGAACCTGCATTTACAGAAAGAAACATTCCTGTTGTTTTTGCGACAGATCAGAACTATGCTTTGTATAGTACAGTTTTCTTACAATCGCTAATACGAAATTCTTCAGCAGAAAACAATTACGATCTGATACTGTTTGAAGATTCATTACCAGATTCAATGAAAGAAAAATTAGCCTCATTAGTTCTCAATAGAAAAAATTTTTCTCTCAGATTCTTTTCTTTGGAACAGGAACTGCAAAAATATCCGGAAAATATATTTTATTCACCTGCTTATTATTCAAAAACAATATATTTTCGTCTCTTCATTCCTACGATACTGCAAAACTACAAAAAAGTTATTTATCTTGATATTGATACCATTCTTCTTGCGGATGTCGCAGAATTGTTTGCTACCCAGCTGGAAGAAAAACCTGTTGCAGCATACATAGAGCCCCCCATGAAGAGATTCTTTTCAACACCAGATTACTTTAATTCCGGTGTTCTTGTAATGAACATTCCTAAATTAAATGAATTAGATTTATTAAAGCAGAGCCTTGCTGTTTTAAGCAAATATACCAAATTGGCATCTCCTGACCAAGATGTGTTAAACATGCTGTATACAGGTAATTTCATATCGCTGTCATTTCTCTGGAATTTCTTTGCTTTTGCAGAAGAAAAATACATAAAAAAGACCTCTGATTATGATGCTTACAAAGAAATCCTTCTCAAGAAAAAATCGCCTAATCTAATACATTATGCCTCTTGGCAAAAACCGTGGAATACCCCGGAAGGGTATTTTTCCGAACTTTGGTGGAGATACGCACGGCAACTTCCATTTTTCCCTGCTATTGAAAGGCAGTCATATATAGATCAGGCCAAAACTTTCCGTAAGAAATATTGGGAAATCACGAATTCCACAGCATGGAAGATGACATACCCTTTGCGCAACCTCTACGATTTGTGCAAGTATAACATTCCCATCTTTGCGCGAAAAATTCAGGCAAAACTGTTTGGGTCTATTTAATCTTCCACAAGCTGATTCCGCGTAAAGGATTTGACAAAATCCTTTAGCCGACACATCAGCTGTCTGATACCGGGAATCTTCATTGCGGTCAGGTAAACAAAAGCGATTACTATCGCCGCATAGTAATACCAATTCCGGTGATACTGCGGCATGGATTCCCAGAAGACCCGCCAGCCGAGCGTATGACCTGCGGAAAATTCTCGAGTAAAATCAAAATACACAGGCAGAATATGCCAGAAAAGGACATCCCGTTTCTCCTGCTCAAACACAGATTTGCTCAGCAAACCGGCTTTCTGATAAATCTGCAGGAAGACCAGATAGCATTCGCCGTAAATATCCGCTTCATTGCGGACCTTTAAATTGTAGGTTACTCCCTGCCGTTCAAAATAGCTTTCATTGAACGTGTATGAAACTCCGCCGTCCTTCAGGATCCGGAAATAAATATCCACTTGCGGGAAATAATACATATAATAACGGAACGGCTCCGGCAGACTCGCATAAGAGCGCCGACGGTATGTATATGAAGATATCCAGGTAATGAAAAATGAACCGTAATCAACAGCCTCGTTAACTGTTGTAATCCGCTTCTCAGGTTCCGAATGACAAGTCTTGTGATTGGTCAGAAAAACATCGCCGTCCGGATGGAGCTTTATGTTGTCATAGAGTTTACGCAGCATTCCCAAACGGAACAGAGTGTTGTCATTCAACAGCTTCAGATATTCGCCACGACCGTGGTCAAGGGCGTTTTGAAAATTGAAATGGGAATCAATCGGTTCAGTTAGGCGCAGATATTGAATCTTGCCGGGATACGCGGAACAGAAACGCGACATCAAAGACGGCGTGTCATCCGTCGAGGCATTGTCCGAAACGACAATCTCAATCTCGTCCGTTTCCTGAAACGACGGTTCGGAAACAATCGCGTCCAGAGTCTTGCAAAGATACGGACTGCGGTTGAAAGTCGGAATGCAAATGGAAAGGAATGGTGTGCTCATCGCCATGAAACCTCATCCGTCCCGCCCCGCGGAACACGGGGCGGTTGCAGACAAGCTTCACTCTCAGTCGACGACGATCGACTTTTTCGAGCCTTTGACGATTTCACCGCAGAGAAAGGCGTCGAAACCGGCTTTGCGGCAGATGTCGAGGGCCTGGTTCGCAGTGTCCGCGGGGACGAACCACACCATGCCGACGCCCATGTTGAAGACGCGGTAGGCTTCGGAATCGTCGATGTTGCCCGCTTCCGTGATGAGACGGAAAATCGGCGGGGGATTCTTGATCATGCTCTTGTGGAACACGGCGTCGACGTCCGGAGGAAGAATGCGCGGCACATTGTCGTAAAGTCCGCCGCCCGTGATGTGGGCAATGCCGTCGAGCGGGAAATCAATATCCATCGCGGCTTTGATCGCGGGCCAGTAGCAGGTGTGGGGCTTCAGAAGAGCTTCGCCGATCGTCTCATGATTCAGTTCGGCAAGCTCGGTGTCGACTTCGTAGCGGCAGCTGTGGAAGAGCACCTGACGCGCAAGACTGAACCCGTTCGTGTGCAGCCCGTTCGAGGGAAGGCCGATCGCGACGTGTCCCGGTTTGATCTTCTCGCCGGTGATCAGTTTGTCCTTCTCGACGATGCCGTTGATGACGCCGACCAGGTCGAAATCGTTGCCGTACATGCCCGGCATTTCCGCAGTTTCGCCGCCGAGAACCGCGCAGTTGACTTTTTTGCAGGCGTCCGCAATGCCGCCGAGGATATCCTCATAGAGCGGACTGCGGAGTTTTCCGATGCCGATGTAGTCCAGGAAGAACACCGGTTCCGCACCCTGAACGCTGATGTCGTTCACGCAATGGTTGACAATGTCGTGACCGACCGTGTCGAACTTCTGCATGAGGGCGGCGACCATGAGTTTGGTTCCAACGCCGTCGATGCTGGAGACGAACACCGGCTTTTTATATTTCGTCAGATCAATCTGAAAGAGTCCGCCGAAACCGCCGATGGGGGCGAGCATTTCGGGGCGTTTCGTCGACGCGAGTTTCTTTTTGACGCGCGTGAGCAGTTCCGTGGCGAGATCGATGTCAACGCCGGCTTCTTTGTAAGTCGAGACTTTTTTGTTTTCCGGAGCCATTTTTACCTCTTTCGTTGGCTGTTTCAGTTTTTTCCTTCTATAATATACACGCATTTCCGCAAGATAAAAGCGGAAATTCATGAAAATTATGCCGCAAACTGGATTTTTTCCATTTTAACGCTATATTTAAAGGGAAAAGGAAGCGAACAATAACAGAAAAACAGAAAGAACAAGGAGTTTTTATGTCATTCCTCGATGACAAGTACCTGCTGGAAAGCGATTCCGCCGTCGCCATCTACAACGCAGTGAAAGATCTGCCGATCATTGACCCGCACAACCACGCCGACGTCGCAGAAATCGCCGCCAACGGAAACTATTCCAACGCCTGGCAGGTGTTCGCGGCAACCGACCACTACGTCTGGGAAGTCATGCGCAAACGCGGCGTGGACGAAAACAGCATCACCGGAACCGCCTCCCCGAAAGAAAAGTGGATGGAGCTCGCCCGCGTCATGCCGGAAATCGCCGGCAACCCCGTATTCGAATGGATTCATCTCGACCTCCGCAGACGTTTCGGCATCACCGACGTGCTCTGCTCCGAAAACGCAGAACGCATCTGGGATGAAGTCAACGCCAAGCTCGCAACCGACGATTTCAAGCCCCTCGCCCTCCTCAAGGCGATGAACGTTGAAGTCATGTGCTCCACCGACGACCCGGTCGACACCCTCGAATATCATACCGCCGTCAACGAAAAGGCCGGACGCATCGTCATCCGCCCGACGTGGCGCCCCGACAAGGCGATGCGCATTCACTATCCCGGCTTCCGCGACTATATCGCCAAGCTCGGAGAACGCTTCGGAATCGAAATCGACTCCGTGGAAAAACTCGTGGAGGCGCTCCAGAAATCCCACGACTACTTCGCGGAAAAAGGCTGTCGCGCCAGCGATCACGACACCCCGCATCCGCTTCCCGGAAACGCCACGCTCGCGGAAGCCGACGTCGTCTTCCAGCGCGCCCTCGCCGGAGAAACCATGTCCCAGGCGGATATCGACACCTATCAGGATTACCTCACGATCAAGGTCGCCGAAATGGATATGCGCGCGGGCTGGGTTTACCAGATGCACATGTGCGTCATCCGCGACGTCCGCGACACGCTCTTCAAATCGCTCGGCATGGATGTCGGCGGCGATATTTCCGAATTCTACGTCAACATCGCCAAACCGCTCTGCGGATTCCTGAATCACTTCGACGACCGTCTGAAACTCGTGCTCTACTCGCTTGAGCCGTGTCATCAGGCCGCCCTCGCGGCAGTCGCCCGCGCGTTCGGCAAGAACGTCCGCCTCGGCTCCGCCTGGTGGCTGAACGACCAGCCCTACGGCATGTCCACTCAGCTCGAATACATCGGCAACGTCGACGTCTATTCCTGCTTCGCCGGCATGGTCTCCGACTCCCGCAAGATTCTCTCCTACGCTTCCCGCTTCGAGATGTTCCGCAGAACGCTCTCCAACGTTCTCGGCGGACTCGTCCTCAAAGGGCGCATGCCGCAGGAGATTGCGGAAAAGATCGCGGTCATGATGTGCTACACCGAACCGAAAAAGTTCTTCAACGTCTGATAAACAAGGAGTGTTTCCGAAATGGAAGTCATCATCATGCCGGATGAGCGCAGAGCAACCCTGCTCTCCGCCCGTCTGATCGCGGATCAGATCCGCCGCAAACCCAGTTGCACGCTCGGTCTCGCTACGGGGCGCACCATGGAGAATCTTTACGGCGTTCTCGCGGAAATGCACCGCGGCGGAGAACTGGATTTCTCGCTCTGCCGCTCCTTCAATCTCGACGAGTACATCGGTATTCCGGAAGACGATCCGAATTCCTACCGCACCTACATGAACCGTCATCTGTTCAACAAGGTGAACATCGACATCCGCAACACGCATCTTCCGCTCGGAAACGCTCCCGACCTCGCCCTCGAATGCGAAAACTATGAAAAGCGCATGAAGGAGTGCGGCGGAATCGACATTCAGCTGCTCGGAATCGGACGCAGCGGTCACATCGGCTTCAACGAGCCGCTCTCCTCACTCGCCTCCCGCACCCGCGACAAGGCGCTGACTCCGACCACCATTGCGCAGAACGCCCCGCTTTTCCCGCATCCGGAAGACATGCCGAAGCGCGCCCTCACCATGGGCGTAGGCACGATTCTGGAAGCCCGCCGCATTCTGCTGCTCGCGACCGGTGCGGAAAAAGCCGCGATCATCGCAAAAGCGGTTGAAGGTCCGATCACCAGCATGGTCTCCGCCTCCGCGCTCCAGCTTCATCCGAAATGCACCGTCATCGTCGATGAGGCTGCCGCGAAGGAGCTTCAGGGCAAGGACTACTACCACTGGATTTTCGCAAACGAACCCGAGTGGCGGCAGTATCAGGATTGCCTTAAAGACTGAGAAAACGGAACATCGTTTCAAGGGCGGCGTCTTCAGGACGCCGCTTTTTTTACAGCAGCAGAGTCTGCGCGTGCAGATTTGCTTTCCGGAACGCCGAGGGCGTGGTTCCCGTATGGCGCTTGAAGAAGTTGGAAAAATAGTATTCGCTGCTGAAGCGGAAATGCTCCGCGATCTCCCGGATTGAAAGCGGCGAGCAGAGCAGATAACGGCTTGTCTGCGCGATCAGTTCTTTCTGCAGAAAGGATTTGAGCGGGATCGAGAGGTCGTGAGAAAAATTCCGGGAAAGCGTTCCGCGGGACTGTCCGGCAACCTCCGCCAGTTCCTCCACCCCCATCTGCGCGGACAGGTTCTCCTGAATATAACGCAGAAGCCCGCCATAGCGTCCGGAAAGATTTGCAAGTTCGGCAAGAGTGTCGCCCGGCGGCAGCGGGAGCGCGCGGATCACCCGCCAGAGAAACATCTCGAAATCACAAATGCCGAACCAGTCCGGAGGCGCGAGGGTCATACGCTCCATCCGTTCGATTTCCACCGGGTCGGCGGCAAACTCCCGGCAATGCCGCTCCTTCTGGAAAATATCCACCCCGGGCAGAATGTGCAGATTGAAATGACAGCACAGAAATTTGAGTCCGTCGCGGAATTCAAAACTTAGATCCGCGGATTCCGGCATGAACAGAGCACCGCCCCGGCGCAGATTGTGAAGCTCGCCCGTCGAATGGTTCCGCACGGATCCCGTCCCTTCCCGCACAAAGAAACAGCGGTTGAAAGCAAACGTGTTCCGCCCGCTCCAGATGAAATCCGCAGTGGAAATCTGATGCAGATCAAGCTGGATCATATTGAGGACGGTTCGCCAACGGGAATTTTCCTGGACCGGCATAAAATTATATTTTTTTCCTCTTTTTTCCTATTTATAATTCCGGGTTCTTCATGTATAATAACGGGGAAAACGGAAAAATCAAACAAGAAAGGGAAAATAGTCATGAAATTGCAGAAAGAACACTTGCGGGAGGTTTCGTTCCCCGTCGGAGGAATCGGCGCGGGCTGCATCGGAGTAGCCGGAAACGGACGCCTCATCGACTGGGAAATATTCAATCAGGCGGGAAAGGGACGCTGCAACAGCTGGTCGCACTTCGCAGTCAAAGCGGAAAAGAACGGCGAAGTGCAAGCCGTCCGGATTCTCAACGGCGATCTCATGAGCGACTTCTCCGGCGAACGCGTCGGACGCAACGCCCTTTTCACCGGCTTCGGCTGGGGTCCCGTTCAGGAAACCCTCTGCGGGCTCCCTCATTTTGCGAACTGTGAACTCAACGGAGAATTTCCCGCGGCGGAGCTCTCGTTCTCCGACCCGGACTTTCCCGCGGACATGACCCTTTCCGCCTGGAGCGCATTCGTCCCCGGAGAATCCGATCTCTCCTCCATGCCGGCGGCGATGTTTGAAATCACCTTTGAAAACACCTCATCCGATACGCTCGACTACACCTGCTCCGCCGTTCTCGCAAACCCGTGGACCTCGCCTGATGCGGACAACCGGGTGGAACGGAACGGAAAGCTCACGAGTCTCGTTCTCCGCAACAATCTTGCGCCCGATGATTTTGACTGCGGAGAACTCGCCCTCACAACCGATGCGGAAGATCTTTCGTTTCAGGAATACACGTTCCGCGGGGGCTGGTGCGATGCGCTCGAAGTTTACTGGAATGACCTCAATCGGCCCGGACGCTTCCGCAACCGCCGTTATCCGACCCGCGCGCAAGTTGAAATACAGAACGGCTGGCGCAAGGATCGGCAGGAGCTAGGTCTGCTCGCCGCGCATCTTACGCTCGCGCCGAAGGAGCGCCGCACAATCCGCTTCATCATTTCGTGGTATATCCCGAACCGCCGCAACTCATGGGACAAAGAAGAGGGGCTGCTGACTCTGCTCCGCGAATCCGGCATAAAAGAAAACCGCTGGAAAAACTATTACTCGAAACTCTGCTCCGGCGCGGCGGATGCGGCGGCAAAGATTTTCGCGGATTTCGATCATATCCGCGAACAGGTCTTCCTCTTCCGCAAAGCTTTGCACGACAGCACGATTCCCGAGGCGTCGCTCCAGGGCGCGGCGGCAAATCTCGCAGTGCTCATCTCCCCGACCTGCCTGCGCGTCGAAGACGGCACGTTCTGGGGCTGGGAAGGCGTCGGACCCGAACGCGGCTCCTGCGAAGGAACCTGTCAGCATGTCTGGAACTATGCGCAGGCGCTCTCCCTCCTCTTCCCCGACCTGGAACGCACCATCCGCGAATCCCAGGCAAAATACGGAATCGATGAAAACGGCGGCTGGCACTTCCGTCTGAAACTCCCCCTCGGAATCAAGGCGAAACCGGCTTGGATGCGTCCCTGCGTGGACGGCTCGTTCGGAGAAATCATGAAAATCTACCGCGAATGGAAGATCTCCGGCGACAACGCATGGCTCAAGTCCATCTGGCCGCGCGTCAAACCCGCCATGGAATTCGCCTGGAGCCCCGAAAATCCCGACCGCTGGGACCCCGACCGCACGGGCGTGATCTCCGGACGGCAGCATCATACCCTCGACATGGAACTCTTCGGGCCTTCCGGATGGCTCACCGGACATTACCTCGGAGCCCTCAAGGCGGCCGCCGAAATGGCTCCCGCATGCGGCGATCACGATTTCGGAAAACTCTGCGCGGAAATCTTTGAAAAAGGACGCCGCCGCGCGGAAGCGACTCTCTTCAACGGAGAATATTACAATCAGAACACCGACATCCATGACAAATCGGTTCTGCTCCCGCTCCTTCAGGGGAACGAGACGCCGGACAACAATCTCTACTGGGATGAAGAACATGGACAGATCAAGTATCAGATCGGCGACGGCTGTTCCATCGACTCCCATCTCGCTCAGTGGTACGCTTCTCTCTACGGGCTCGGCGATCTGTTCGATCCGCAGCGCATCCACACCACGCTGAACTCGATTTACCGCTATAATTTTCTGCCGTCCATGCGCGGCTTTGCGAACACCTGGCGCAACTTCGCATTCAACGACGAAGGAGGCTGCATGATCTGCGTCTGGCCCGAAGGACACGAAAAGCCCGTCATTCCCCTCCCCTACAACTCCGAAGCGATGACCGGTTTCGAGTGGGCGGCGGCGGCGCATCTCGTCATGGTCGGAGAAACGGAAAAAGGGGAAGAGCTCGCCCGTGCCATCCGCAACCGCTACGACGGAGCAAAGCGCAACCCGTGGAATGAAATCGAATGCGGAAGCAATTATGCGCGCTCCATGGCGTCTTTCGCGATGCTTCAGGCATACAGCGGATTCCGCTACGACATGACGCGCGGAATGATCGGCTTCCGCCCCGTTTCCGGCGGGGACTTCCGCTGCTTCTGGTCGCTCGGAACAGTCTGGGGTCTCTATGAGCGCGAAGAAGCCGTTCAGCGTATCCGCATTCTGCACGGAACCGCGGAATTCCGCTCATTCGCCCTCCCGGCGCAATCGCTCAAACTCAATGGAAACGCCGTTGCCGGAACGTTCCGCGACGGCGAATGGAAAACGGGCGAACCGCTTTCGGTCAAAGCAAAAGACACTCTGGAATTCCTCTGATTCCGTTCGCATTTCCGCCGGAATTTGCCCAAATCTTCCGGCGGAAATGAACAAACATTCCTGCTGACGGTCTAAAAGTTTGTGTTTTTATTCATTTTAAACTTGCCTTTCCAGATTTCAGGCGTAAAGTAGGGGGGAAACATGAACCAGAACCAACCGAGAGGAAATAATATGCAGGACTCTCTTGACATTATGCTGCCGGAACGCATGCGCATTCCGGCTCTGCCGCTTGCGGGTACCCTCGTGTTCCCGTATGCACTGACGCCGCTCGTGATTGACGGCGAACCTTCAATCGAACTCGTTACCCGTGTTGCAAACAGCACAGAAAAACTCATTGCGCTCTTCCCCGAAATTCCGGAGGAAAAGGAAAACACTCTTCCTCCCTCAGAAGTTGAAACGTTCATGATGGACGGCAAAAAGCTTTCCGAAATCGGAGTCGCCGGACGCATTGTGAAGCACGTCAAGTTTCCCGACGGAACCGACCGGGTATTGATCCGCGGGCTCACCCGCATCCGTTTCCGGGAATTTCATCCGGAAGATCATTCCGTGGAAGTCGCCCGCATTCCGAAAGCGGAAAACGACTCTGTGGAAGTCTCCGCAATGATCAAAAATGCGGTCAAACAGTTCCAGGAAATCATCTCCTTCTCGCCGAACTTTCCGGAAGAACTCAAAGTTGCCGTGCTCAATCTGCAGGACAACGAACGGATCGTGGATCTGATTGCGGATACCGTGAACATCTCCTATTCGGAAAAACTTGTCATTCTCACTCTGGAAGATCTCCAGGAGCGTTTGCAGTTCCTGACAATTCTTCTGAACCGCGAAGTCGAAGTGCTGAAGCTCGGTTCGGAAATCCAGTCTCAAGTGCATAATGCGCTCGGGAAATCCCAGCGGGAATTCTTCCTCCGCGAACAGCTTCGGACCATCAAGGAGGAACTCGGCGAAGATACCAAGAATCCCGACATCACAGCATTTGAACAGCGTCTCGCCAAACTCAAAGCTCCGGAAAACGTCACCGAAACGGTTAAAAAAGAGCTCGACCGTCTCGCAATGATTCCGCAGTCGGCAGGCGAATACACGGTCGCGTACAACTACATCGACTGGATTCTCTCGCTTCCGTGGCAAACCTACACGGAAGACCGCCTCGACGTCTCCGAAGCGGAACGGATTCTCAACAAGGATCACTACGGGCTCAAGGATGTGAAGGAGCGGATCCTCGAATTCCTCTCCGTCCTCCAGCTCAAAAAAGACAAGAAGTCGCCGATTCTCTGCTTTGCCGGACCTCCTGGAGTGGGCAAGACCTCGCTCGGGAAATCCATTGCAAACGCGATGGGACGCAAGTTCGTCCGCATGTCTCTCGGCGGCATGAAAGATGAAGCGGAAATCCGCGGACACCGCCGCACCTATCTCGGCGCGCTCCCCGGCCGCATCCTTCAGGGACTCAAGAAGGCCGGTGTTTCCAACCCGGTGTTCATGCTCGACGAAATCGATAAAATCGGCTCGGATTTCCGCGGCGATCCCGCCTCCGCGCTTCTCGAAGTGCTCGACCCGCAGCAGAACAGCGCCTTCAACGATCATTTCCTTGAACTGGATTACGACCTGAGTTCCGTCATGTTCATCGCCACGGCGAATATGCTCGACACGATACCCGCGCCGCTGCTGGACCGCATGGACATCATCACCCTCCCCGGATACACGCCGTATGAAAAACGCCAGATTGCGCGGAAATACCTCGTGCCACGGCAGATCAAGGAAAACGGTCTCGACGGCGTCAAAATCACCTTCCCGCTGAAGTCGATCGACCACATCATCAACTCCTACACGCGCGAAGCGGGCGTCCGCTCGCTCGAACGCACCATCGGAACTGTGCTCCGCAAGGTGGCGAAGAAGGTTGTCGAGAAAAAATTCAATCTGGATGAAGATTCGGAAATCACGGTTGAAGCCATCCACAAATACCTCGGAGCTCCGCGCTTTCTTGCGGATGAAGTCTCCGCAAAACCGGAGATCGGCGTCGCCAACGGCATGGCATGGACCAGCGTCGGCGGAACAACACTCCAGGTCGAAACACTGAAGATGAGCGGGAAAGGCGATCTCAAACTCACCGGCTCCCTCGGCGACGTCATGAAGGAAAGCGCACTAGCCGCCTTCAGCTTCATCCGCAGCCGCGCCGATGAATTCGGCATCGATCCGGAAGTCTTCCGGAAAAACGACTTCCATATTCATGTTCCCGATGGGGCAACGCCCAAAGACGGTCCCTCCGCCGGCGTGACGCTCGCAACGGCAGTCTTTTCGCTCCTGACCGGGAAGCCCGTCCGCAACGACTTCGCCATGACCGGAGAAATCACTCTGCGCGGGCGCATCACCGCCGTCGGCGGAATCAAGGAGAAAGTGATCGGAGCGCTCCGTGCTGGCGTCAAAAATATTATTCTTCCCGCAGAGAACCACAAGGATCTGGAAGACATTCCCGATGAAGTGCGCGAAAAACTGACATTCCACTTTGTCTCGGATGTTACTCAGGCATGGAAACTCGCCGTCATCGGCTACGGCAAAGAAAAAGGAAAAACCGGAAAATGAAACGGATTCTTCTTCTGATTCTTTTCGCATCCGCACTCTGCGGCACATTCGCCGCAGAAAAGAAACAGCCGGATGCGCAGACATTTATCAATATCGTCCGCACACCGCCGGGACGTCAGAGCTGGGGACTGCTTGAGGGCACCGCCACGCACCGGCGCCGCGGAGCCGCAACAGTCGAAGCGCCGATCCGCTTCGCCGTTCTCTTCTCCCCGGCGCAGACCATTGCGCAGATCATATTCAACAAAACGGAAATCTACGATGTTTCGCAGGCGTACAAAGCGCCGTATGCCTCCACGCTTGATATGCGCGGAAATGAAAAACAGACTCTGAAAGACTTCGGTCTGCGCCCGGAAGACCTGACAATGAATTTCATCTTCTGGCCGTTCAAACGCGAGCTCGAAGCAGATTCCATCCGCGGTGTCGGCTGCCGCGTCATGGTGTTTGAATCTCCCGCCGGACAGGAGAGTGTGAAGGTTTATATCGCGCGCGATTATTATGCTCCGCTGAAAGTCGAATGGTTCAACACACCTGCAGACAAGATGGGAGATACGCCGTTCCGTTCGCTCGAAGTGACCTCGTTCAGCAAGAGCGGCGATCTCTGGGTTGTCGGCGCTCTCTCGCTGTTCGGACCCGGCTGGCGCACCGTTGTCAAATTTCCCGATACCAAAGCCGGACTCACCAAAGACGGCGTTGTCAAAGAGCTGTTCCGCTGAAACAGCTGAATTTATTTTTCCGTCCGGATTCTCGCAAGCAGTTCATACGGCAGCGGGATTCCGGCGGAAACGGTTCGTCCGTACTCGCGCTGAAGATCCGCAACCGCGCTCACCGCTCCGCTCAACTCAATATGAAACACACCGTCAGCCGGATAAGGCAGACGGAATGAAACAAACGCCATCCGTCCCGTCTGAAGCCCGGCAAGATTCTGCCGCACACCATTCACTGCAATGAACGCGGGCGGATACTCCGAAGTCTTCATAAGAGCAATCGAAAACACCACATTTCCGGAAATTCCCTGCGCGGCGAAACGTTTTGCAAATGAATCGCCTTTCACCGCATTCCAGCCGCCGAACGAGACGGGTCCATGGTCGTAAAACATCTGTGTTCCATCCGGATAATCCACACGAACGCCAGACGGACGCACCGCGCGCATCACCGCAGCTTCGCAAGTCTCGCGATAGATATCATACCCCGGATAGACGAGAAAGAACGCTAGCAGCAGCGCAGAACCGTTGTAAAGCAGCAGCGTTTTATACCGTTTTGCCCGGAAATTCCGCAGGAGAATCGCTATGAAAAGGGCTCCCGCGACCGCAAACCAGCCAAATGAAGGAATGCGGAAGCGTCCGAGGTTGTAGAATCCCGCAGTCGCCAGCCAGTAGAGAACCGGGAAGAAGAGAAACACGACCACTGCGGCATGGCGTCTTTTCACAATTGCGCAAGTCAGAATTCCGGCGAAGGCGAACACGAGAAGCATGCCCGATGGAATCAGCGGAACCGCATTCAGAAGCGGACTCCGCGTCCGGCTGAACTGCGGATTGATGTTGTTCGGAATATCATAATGGTTCCAGTAAAGGAAACATTTGCGGAAAGTCAGTTCCGCATACGCGAGCGGCTCCCGTACAGCCCAGTCCAGAATGCGCAGGGGAACGGAACGCTCCTTCGCGCCGTTGGTCCAGATATTGAATGAGTCGGGATATTCGAGTCCGCCCGGAGGCGCTTCGGGCGTGTTGCCGAGCGCCAGAACCGCACTGCCCGCAGTGCTCGGTCCGCTGAGCCGTCCCTCATGAATGGAATTCACCGCGATGAACGGAATCTGGGGCAGCCAGGTTCCGAGCAGGATCATCAGAACGGAGAGCGCAAAACGCTTTTTGGCGGCATTCCGGATTTTCCGTTCGCCGAACCAGCAGGCAAGCAGGAGCGGAAGAAGAAATATCAGCGCGTTGCCGCGCGAAAGAATCGCAAAGGAGAGCACGGCGCCCGCGGCGAACCAGCGGAGAAGTCCTCCCTTGCGCATGGCAAGCAGAGTCAGGAATGAAAGCAGGGAAAACCAGCAGAGCTGCGATACAGCAATCAGGCGGTACGGCGTGTAGAGAACCGCAATCGAGGAAAAAGCAAGGAGCAGTCCAGCAATCACGCCCGCGCGCTTTCCGCCGAGCATCCATGCGGTGAGTGTTGTAAACCAGACCGCCGCAGCGCCGCAGAGCGACTGCGCAAACACAATCATGAAACCGGATGGACCGGTCAGGCTCTGGATCAGCGGAAGGAATACGGAATAATAGAACGGCTGATAATAAAAAACATCGGGAAACGAGCCGTTGAGAATCTGTTCGGAAAGCGTCCGGTAAGTCGCCATGTCCGTCGATGACGGCGGAGCGAAGGCGGAGGGATCATTTGCCAGAAGCTGAAGTCCTGCGATCATGCGCAGGAGAAACGCACCGGCGGCAAACGCCGCCGGCAGATAAAAAGAAGCACGTTTGTAAAACGCGGTTCTCATGACTTAGAACGCCATGAGTTCTTTCTCTTTTTCTTCCATCAGAACATCAATGTTCGCAATGTTCTTGTCGGTGACTTTCTGGATCTTCTCCAGCATGTCCTTGAGTTCGTCTTCGGTGAGCTCGGAAGCCTTCTGCGCCTTCTTGGCGGCTTCGTTGGCGTCACGGCGGATGTTGCGGACGGCAACGCGGGCTTCTTCGGCGCGGGTCTTGACCTGCTTGCCGAGAGTCTGGCGGCGTTCCTGGGAGAGCGGGGGAATCGGAAGACGGATGACGCGTCCGTCGCTGACCGGGGAAATTCCGAGGTTGGATTCCTGAATTGCCTTTTCAATCAGCTTGACCGCGCTCTGATCCCACGGCTGAATGGTGATGAGACGCGCTTCCGGAGTGGCGATTCCGGCGATGTCGCGGATTCTGGATTTTGCTCCGTAGTATTCCACGGTGATGTTCTCGACGAGCGCTGGAGAGGCTTTGCCAGTGCGGATCGCGGCGAAGTCGGTCTTCATCGCTTCCTGAGCCTTCTGCATGTTCTCTTCCATCTCGTCGACGAGCAGTAACATTTCGTCTGTCATTTTGTACTCCTGTTTGGTATTTTTAAAGATTTAAGAAACCACGGTTCCGACGGAGTTGTCTCCGTGCAGGACTTTGATCAGCGCACCCGGTTCATCGAAGTCGAACACCACGATGTGGAGTCCGTTTTCGGAACAGAGCGAGAATGCGGCGGCATCCATCACGGCGAGTTTGCGCGAGAGAACCTCGGAAAACGAGATTGTCTCGAAACGGGTTGCGGACGGATCTTTTTTCGGATCGGCGGTATAAACGCCGTTGACTTTGGTTGCCTTGAAGAGCGCCTGCGCCTTCATTTCCAGTGCGCGCAGAGCGGCGGTGGTGTCAGTCGTGAAATACGGCGAACCGGTTCCGCAGGCGAAAATCACAAGTTTGTGTTCGGAGAGCTGGCGCAGCGCCTCGTCGCGGTTGTAGCGGGTGACGAACGGCTCCATTGCGATTGCCGAATGAAGCACGCAGTCGACTCCTGCGGCGGTAAAAGCGTTTTTGAGACAGAGCGCGTTCATTGCGGTGGCGAGCATTCCCATCTGGTCTGCAGTCACCCGGTCCATTCCGCCTTTCGAGCCGGCAAGTCCGCGCCAGATATTTCCGGCACCGACCACGAGCGCAATTTCCACGCCCGAATCCAGGGCTTCCTTTACGCGGGCGACAACTGCCGCGACGGCCTCGGAATCGTATCCGTGCCCTTTTGCGCCCTGAAGCGATTCTCCGCTGATCTTCAGCAGAACTCTGCGATAAACCGGTGTGCTCATCTTTCCACAAATCTCCATTTTATTTTCATTTTGGAAATATAATTCCTCTTTCCTGTGAAATCAACCGGAGAAACGAGAAAAAACACGGAATTCAGTTCTTTTTTTCATGCATATCCGGAAGCGCACCCGCCGGAGAAGCGTTTTTCCGGGGCGCGGCGGGCGCAGGCGGCATCTGCGGCGGAAGCGTATCCTTCCACTGGCTTTTGTAGATGTACTGCCGCACACGCTTTTCCGCATTCACAACGATATTCCCCGTAAACAGACCGTACTCCGCCAAACCGGAGACCGGATGTTTCGTTCCCAGCTTGAAAACCGGAACCAGCGAGCCGGACGCCGTAATTTCCGCCCCGCAGTAAGCCGGTATCTTGAATTCTTTCACTTTGCTGTGCGGATCGGCGTCTGGACCGGAGAAAACCGAATAGACATTTGCCGATGCCGGAACTATTCCGGACGCAGTCGACCAGTTCAGCGGATTCACGATGAAAGAACCCGGAGCGACCGGAATCTGATCCTGCGTATTCCATGCAAGAATCACCCCCGTGTCAAATTCGCCGGACGCCAGGCGGATTCCGCGCTTGCGGAAGTCCCGCGCGATCTGCTCCGCCGGAAGGACAAGTCCGGCGAAATAGGCGGCGACAAAACCGGTTTCCGGCGTAATGTCGTCACAGAGCTTCAGCGCTTCATAAAGAATCCGCGCCCCCTCGCCCTGTCCGTAAAGAATAAACGGACGACCGGGACGGTGATAGTTTTTCAGATAATAATGCAGCGCGTCCGCAGCATCGCGCACAGCATACCACAGCGGTGTCTCTTCCAGCTTTTCATATGGAGTCGCCAAAAACTTCCGGTAGACCGACAGGCTGATCTGGTGAACGAAGGGGGCAAAAACGCGCACTTTGTTCGAGAAGCAGTGCGCAGTCTGGAACGTCGTGTATTCATGAATCAGTTCGGCTACACCGTGTTTCGTCCAGTTCAAATAACCGCTGTCCTCCGAGGGAACAACATTCGGGGAGACGAAAAAGAGGTCATAGTATGCAAAATGGCGCGGAACGGCGTTCTGGCGCAAAGCCCAGTTGTCAAACTTTCTGTATGGAGATTCCGTTGCGCAGCCGGAAAACAGAACGGCGGCGGCAAACAGCAAAAGCGGAAACAGTTTCCAGATCATAAAAGCTCCTCATATGTAACGGGTTCGGGTAATATACAGGATTTTACAAAAAAGTCAAACCTGCAAAAAAAACGTTTGTCCCTATTGAAATCCGGGAAAAACGCTGTAAATTTCAAAGTTGCACATTTTCAGGATGAAAGAGTATGATAGACTTCAAAGATGTTTCAAAGCACTACGGTGCACGCGATATTTTCAACAACGCCTCCTTCCGCGTGGAAAAAGGGGAACGGGTCGGCGTGGTCGGCCCCAACGGTTCGGGCAAGAGTACGCTCTTTGCCATGATCACCGGCGAACTTTCCGCAGACAAAGGAGAAATCGTCGTTCCGCAGAAGGCGCGGATCGGTCTGCTGCATCAGCAGCTCGATTTCTTCCGCGACGATGAGCCGCTTATCGAATTCGTCGCAACGGTCGGCGGGGAACTTCCGCGCATTCAGGCGCGGATGCAGGAACTCGAACAGAAACTCGCGGCGAACTCCGCAGACAACGCCGCGCTCAAAGAGCTCGGCGAACTTCAGACAAGATTCGAACATATCGGCGGATACGACATCCGGCACCGCGCGGCCGCCGCACTCGCCGGACTCGGCTTCAAGACCGAAGACGAAAACCGTCCGATGGGCGACTTCAGTGGCGGCTGGCAGATGCGCGCCTGCATGGCGCGGACACTCCTCAGCGAACCCGATATTCTTTTGCTGGACGAACCTTCCAACTATCTCGACATTCCCGCCGTGGAGTGGCTTCAGCGCAGACTCAAAAGTTTTGAAGGCACGCTCATGCTCATCTCGCACGACCGTTTCCTGCTGAACTCGCTCACGAATGTCACTCTGGAAGTCAACAGCGCAAAAGTGGTTCGCTACCCGGGCAACTATCAGTATTACGTGCATGAACGCGAAGAGCGCCGCCGCCATGCGGAAGCCGCAGCATCCAATGTTGAACGCAAAAAGGAACAGCTCGAACGCAACATCAACCGCTTCCGCGCAAAAGCGACCAAAGCGGCGCAGGTGCAGTCCTGGATCAAAATGCTGGACAAGATTGAAGACATCGACGTTCCCGATGATCTGCATTTCCGCGGGACCATCCGCATTCCGCCTCCGCCTCATTCGGGCGTGGAAACGGTTCGCCTCGAAAACGTCTCATTTGCCTACGAGCCGGGCAAAACCATTCTGCATGACGTCAATCTGCATATCGAACGCGGCGAAAAAGTCGGCATCATCGGATACAACGGCGCCGGCAAGACAACGCTGCTGAAAATCATCGCCGGGCGCCTCCAGCCGACCGAAGGGACCCGCACGCCTGGACACAAGGTCATCGTCGGTTATCAGGCTCAGGAGTTTGCGGAACTGCTGCCTCCGGAAATGTGCGTCTACGACGTCGTCAAGCAGGCGGCGGCAGCGGACGTCACCGGACAGCGCGTCCGGGAAATTATCGGAGCATTCGGCTTCTCCGGAGACGATGCGAACAAGCTCTGCAAAGTGCTCAGCGGCGGAGAGAAAATCCGCCTCTGCTTCGCCCGGATTTTCGTCAATCCGCCGAATCTGCTGGTGCTCGACGAGCCGACCACTCACCTGGATATTGCCGCACGGGAAGCGCTCCAGCAGTCGATTGCCGACTATCCCGGAACCGTCTGCATGGTCAGCCACGACGTGGAATTTCTGCGCGGTTCCGCCAACATCATTCTCGAAGTGCGCGATCATCAGGCAAAACGTTTTCAGGGCGGATACGATTATTACAAGGAAAAGATGCTGGAGCTGGAACAGAAGAATGCGCCTGCCGCGGCATCCGTTCCGGCCGCCGTTTCCGCAGATTCCCAGAAGGAGCGCCGCAAAGAGCGCGCCGCCCGCAGACAGGAGCTCTCCAAAGACAAAAAGCGTCTGGAAAAACTGGTTGCGGAAATGGAAAAGCGGATTGACGCCGCTGAAGCGGAAAAAGCGGAAATCATCGCCGCGCTTTCCGATCCATCCGGCAGCAAAGATTTCGCCGGGCTGCAGAAGCGGCTGAGCGAGCTCGACGCCGAAATCAACACCTGCACGGAGAACTGGGAGCGCGAAGCCGCGGAACTCGAAACTCTGATGACCGAGTACAATGCCATCAGCGAACTGTAAAAAAACGGACGAAAAATAAAAAATCCGCTTTCATCTCAGTCAAAAGAGTGTATATTAAGCACAAACAAACAAGCAAGGAGCGTTTTCATGGCTTACGACAAGATCAAATTCCCCGCCGGAGACAGAATCACCGTTTCCGCAGACGGCAAACTCACGGTTCCCGATCACCCGCTGATCACCTACATTGAAGGCGACGGCATCGGAGCGGACATCACCAAAGCCGCGATGCACATCTGGAACTCCGCCATTCAGAAGGCCTACAACGGCAAACGCTCCATTGCATGGACCGAAGTCTTTGCCGGAGAAAAGGCAACAAAAATTTACGGTGAAGGCGTCTGGCTCCCCGAAGAGACTCTGCAGGCTATCGAAGAGTGCAAAATTTCCATCAAAGGTCCTCTGACCACGCCCGTCGGCAAAGGCATCCGCTCGCTCAATGTCCAGCTCCGGCAGAAACTCGACCTCTATGTCTGCCTCCGTCCCGTGCGCCACTTCGCCGGAGTTCCCTCCCCCGTGAAGGAACCGGACAAGACGGACATGGTTGTCTTCCGTGAAAACACCGAGGACATTTACGCGGGAATTGAATGGGCGTCCGGAACTCCCGAAGCAAAGAAGGTCATCGACTTCCTTCAGAACACCATGGGTGTCACCAAAATCCGCTTCCCCGAAACCTCCGGAATCGGCATCAAGCCTGTCTCCCGCGAAGGTTCCGAACGTCTCATCCGCGCCGCCATCCGCTACGCCATCGACAACAAGCGCAAGAGCGTCACCCTCGTCCACAAGGGCAACATCATGAAGTTCACCGAAGGCGCATTCAAGGACTGGGGTTATGAACTCGCCAAGCGCGAATTCCCGAATGAAGTCATCGCCTGGGCCGACTGCAACGGCGTCGTTCCCGAAGGCAAAATCGTCATCAAGGACTGCATCTGCGACGCATTCCTCCAGCAGATTCTGACGCGTCCCGCCGAATACGACGTCATCGCCACCATGAACCTGAACGGCGACTATGTTTCCGATGCGCTCGCAGCCTGTGTGGGCGGAATCGGCATTGCACCGGGAGCCAATATCAACTACATGACCGGAATGGCGATCTTCGAAGCCACCCACGGAACCGCTCCGAAGTACGCCGGACTCGACAAGGTCAACCCCTCCTCCCTCGCGCTTTCCGGCGAAATGCTTCTCCGCCACATCGGCTGGACCGAAGCCGCCGACCTCGTCGTCAAGGGCATTGAAGGGGCGATCTCCGCAAAGAAGGTCACCTACGACTTCGCCCGTCTGATGGAAGGCGCAACCGAACTCAGCTGTTCGGGCTTCGCAAACGCCGTCGTGGAGGCGATGTGAACGCGGCAGTGAACAATGCCGCTCCGGAAGATGTCGTTGTGCGTCTTCTGGAAAAAGCGGAGATGCCCGGCGCGGCGGAACGCGTCGAGGCACTCTACCGCAACGCCGGATGGATCGCGGAAGAAGATCCCGCAGGATACATTCCGGCAATGCTTCAAAACTCGTTCTGCGTCGCCGGGGCATTTCACAAGGGGCGTCTCATCGGGATGATGCGCGCCCTCTCCGACGGCGTCAGCGATGCGTATCTGCTTGACATGGTGGTGGATCCGGCTTTCCGCGGACACGGCGTTGCTTCGCGGATTCTGGAAACCATCACTTCGCATCTGAAAAATCTTGGAATCGACTGGATCGTCTGCATCTCGGTTCCGGGCGTTGAGAAACTGTACCTCAAGCTCGGCGAAACAATGGACCGTCATACACCGATCCGCTTCCATTAACAGAGAGGCGTTATGAGCCAATTTGCATTCGAGCGTTTCAAACCGGTCGAAATTGAAGACCGCTCCGTTCTGGAGCCGCTGCTTCTTGCCTCCGAACCGGCAACCTGCGAATCGAACTTTCTCAACATCTTTGTCTGGAGCCACATCTACGGAACCCTTTACCAGGTCTGCGGAAACCGCCCCTATGTCTATCTGACATCCGTCGATGAACTCCTCTTCCCCGCCGGTGCAGACGGCGACTATCCGCCGCCCGACGAACTCGCGCACGCTTCCGCCGAAATGCGGAAACAGGGGAAAAACGGCATTATCTATCAGGTCAAAGCCGATTATCTCGAAAAATTTCCGGAATACGCAAACTATTTCCGTGCAGAACAGGAAAGCGAAGACTTCGGAGAGTATATCTACAGTCTTCAGAACCTCATTGATCTCCACGGTTCCAAACTTGCGAAAAAGAAAAACCTCATCTCCCAGTTCAAACGCGACTACCCGGACTACACGGTCGTTCCGCTCACCGCCGCCCAGCTTGCGGACTGCAAAGCCCTTGCCGACGCCTGGCGCGAAGCGAAGATGCAGACCAACCCCGAGCACGTCGAAGGAATCATTGAGGAGCACGAAGCACTCGACCGCGCAATTGCAAACTATGCGAACCTTTCCATTGAAGGCGTCTGCATCTACGTTGAAGGAAAGCTCGTTGCGTTTGCCATGTGCAGCCGCATCAATTCTGAACTCTTCACGATTCATTTTGAAAAAAATGACCTTGCCTACAAGGGATCCGGCCAGATCATCAACCAGGAGACGGCGCGCGCACTGCTGCCGCTCGGCAAGTACGTCGACCGCGAACAGGATCTCGGCGTCGAGGGACTGCGCCACGCGAAACAGTCGTACCAGCCGATCGTTCTTCTCCGCAACTACAATCTGATCCCGCTGGAGAAGTGACGTGCGCATTTCCATGGCCATCTTCCGGGCGAGTCCCGAATACGTAATGACAAACTGCCTCCTGCATATCGCGGAGGCGGCGCACCGGCGCGGTCATGAAATCACCGTCTACACACACGAATGGAACGGAGCGGAGCCCGGCTACATCCGGGTTGTCCGCTTCCCCATTTCCGCCAAACCTTACCAGAAACGGACCTCTGAGTTCTTCTCGCGTCTCGCCGACGCCGTCAAAAGCGATCAGCCGGATGTTGTTCTCGGATTCAACCGGGGTCCCGGACTCGACTTCTATTTCTCCGGAGGAAACTGTTTCGTCTACACGGAAAAGCAGACCCGCAGCGGAATGTACCGCTTTTTCAACCGCGAATATGCCGCCCGCGCCGCTCTCGAACAGGAAGTCTTCTCGCCCGAATCGAAAACGCGCATCTTCTATTTCAGCGAAGAACAGAAAGCGCAGTTCATCCGCACATTCAACACTCCCGCAAACCGGTTCTGCCTGCTGCCGCCCGCCGCAAACCAGAACTGCCGCAGAACGGCGGAATATGAAAATATCCGTCACAACAAACGCCGCATTTTCTCCGCCGGACCCGATGACATTGTGCTGATTCAAGTTGCGATCAACATGCTCCGCAAAGGCGTGGACCGGACGATCCTTGCAGTCGCCGCGCTGCCGGAAGAGATTCGCTCCCGCATCCGCCTCTGTCTCATCGGACGCGAAACAGAGAAACTCCGCCAGCTCGCCGATACCGCCGGAATCGCAAAACAGACATACTTTGAAGGACCGCAATACGACTTGCGCGACTATCTCTACACCGCCGACATGATGATTCATCCCGCGCGCGTCGAAGTCACCGGCCCCATGCTCCTGGAAGCGCTCGACGCCGGAGTCCCCGTACTCTGCACAGACAACTGCGGTTACGCGGAATACGTCATGAACTCCCACGCCGGCGGAACCGTCACAGGCGGACACAATTTCGACCAGATGGAACTGAACGCCGCGCTTCTCTCCTTTCTCTGCGATCCGGCGCAATTGCGCATTCTCTCGCGGGACGCCCTCGACTACATGCGGCATTACGACACGTTCTCCTACGCAGAAACCGTTGTGAACACACTTGAACAGAAAGGTTCCCATGCTGCCCGTTGATATCTCTCCGGAACTTGCGCCGATGCTGAGCGGCGACCCGTTTGCCAAAGCCTTCGCAATCGACGGTAAAGTATTCCGCTGCATCAAAAACCGTAAAACCGTCCGGTTCATCCGTAACGGCAAACCCTATTTCATCAAAATGCACCGCGGAGTCGGCTGGGGGGAAATTTTCAAAAACTGGCTTCAGTTCAAACGTCCCGTTCTCGGCGCGGCAAATGAATATCTCGCAATCCGGCACATGGAATCGCTCGGACTCGACACCATGCGCGTCTGCGCGTTCGGCGAACGCGGATGGAACCCCGCAAAGCGCGAATCGTTCATCATCACGGCGGAACTCGAAAACATGATTCCCCTCGAAGATTTCTGCCGTGACTGGGCCGCGAATCCGCCCGAGCCGGAACTCAAGCGCCGCATCATCGACCGTCTCGCGGAAGTCTGTTCTAAAATGCACTACTCCGGACTCAACCACCGGGACTGCTACATCTGCCATTTTCTGCTGGATAAAACCGCTTTTGCGAAAGGAGAAATCCGGCTCTTCGTCCTTGATCTTCACCGGGCGGAACTGCGCCCGCGCATTCCGCGCCGGATGCGGGTGAAGGATCTCGCAGGAATCTTCTTCTCCTCCATGGATCTCGGACTGAGCCGGCGCGATGCTCTCCGCTTCATGGCAATCTACCGCAGGGGCGGCGCACTCGACGCCAATCTCTGGCGCGACGTCCATGAAACCGCCGTCCGGCTCTACCGCAAGGAATGGAAAAAGGAACCGCCGATATGCCCGGAAACGATAAACTCCTGAAACATCTTCCGCCCGACGAAGAGCTCGAAGAGGAATTTGTCCGCTCCGCCAGCGGACCCGGAGGACAGAACGTCAACAAAACAGCCACCGCCGTCCGCCTGACGTTCCGTTTCATGGAAAGCCCGACTCTTTCCGAAGAGGTGAAGGCACGTCTTCAAGCGCTCTGCGGAGCGGATTTTGTTTCGTTTCTCGCCCGGGAATCGCGCAGTCTTCCGGACAACCGCGAAGCGGCGCGCTGCCGCCTTGCCGCCCTGCTCGCCTCCGCAAAAAAAGTTCCGCGCAAGCGCCGTCCGACCAAACCGACACGCGCCTCAAAAGAACGCCGTCTCAACGCCAAATCCCGCCGTTCCGAAATCAAATCCGGACGCGGCAGAGTCGAATACTGATTGTCTCTTTGCACAAAACGGGGGATGAACAGCGGCCACCCCCAAAGGCCGAGTTCATCCCCCGCAAACTTACTTCCGCAGTTCCCGCATTGCGACTGCAACGGCAAGCGCGGTTTCCGCATCCGGATTTTGCGTTTCGGGCTTTTCTTCTGCGAACAGCCGGATCAGGCGAACCAGCATATCAATCATGAATGCAACGAAAAACGCCACGGCGATTGTCAGAATCACCGTCAGAAGCATAATGGAAAAGGCTTTTGCAACCATCCTAAAACCTCCTTACTTAATCAGGCTCATGTAGACCGCCGCGATGATTGCGGTTGTAATCACACCGCAGATGTTCGCGCCAAGCGCATACGGCATGATAATTGAGCCGGGGTTCACTTTCGCCACGCACTTCTGTGCAACTTTCGCACAGCTCGGGACGCAGCTCACGCCGGCAAGCCCGATCACCGGATTGAACTTCCGTCCGGAAAGGAAATACATCGCGTAACCGCCGATGATTCCACCGATTCCGGAAAGCAGCAGTGAAAGAATTCCGAGCAGAAGCAGCGGCAGAACCTCCGGCTTCATAATCGTCTCCGCTTCGCAGAGCACGCCGAGCAGAAGCCCGAGCATGAGCGTGGAGCCGTAAAGCACGATTTCACTGACAATGTACTGAAATTTTTCAAGCCCCGATTCCCGGATTGTAATGCCGAGAAACAGCGAGAAGATCAGCGGCGACGCCACCGGGAACAGGAACGACAGCACCGCGCTTGCAACGGCGGCGAACACCATCTTCTGGCCGGAGGTAATCGGTTTCCGCGGTTTTTCCGGCGGCATTTTGAGTCCGATCAGCTTTTTCGGAATCAGCAGTTTCACCAGATAAGGATAACCGCCGTAGCAGAGCCCGAGGTAAAGATATGCGACAATCGTAATCGGCACAAACAGATCCGGCGCCATCTTCAGCGACCCGAACAGCACCATCGGACCGTCCGCTCCGCCGACCAGGGCAATCGACGCGGCCTTGCCCAGATCCGGATAAAAAATTGCGGCGATCGGCAAAGTCAGAAATGTTCCCAGTTCCGCGAAAAGCGCAAGGAACATGCTGACATACGGACGCGCCATGACGAATCCGATATCCAGCAGAGATCCGATGCCGACGAAAATCAGACAGGCTATCAAGCCGTTGCTGAACGCCAGAGTGTAGATCGGCTGGAGCCAGTCGACTTGCATCAGAGACATCAGCTGCATATTGTCGCTGACCGTCGAATCCAGAAACAAAGTCCCTATTTTCTGCGGGTCCGGCGTTTTTCCTTCCAGAATCGCGACGGGGTCGAAGAACATGCCGGAGACATTGATCACCGCCATGCCGAGCCCCATCGGAATCATCAGGAGAGCTTCGAGAATTCCTTTCCGGCCGAGATAAATCATCAGGAAGCCGAGAAAAACCAGCAGAATCCGCACGCAGGTCGTCTGCCAGGGTGAGTGGGCAAGAACCGAAAAGCCGGTGAATATTTCACCGAGCTGAGAAAGAATATCCATAATGCCTCACCTCCGGAGTCAGACTTTTTTGACCACGGCGAGCAAAGCCCCGGACTGCACCTGATCGCCTTCCCGGACCTGGAAGCTGGCAAGCACGCCGTCAACGGGCGACTGCACTTCGGTTTCCATTTTCATGGATTCGAGGATCATGACCGCCTGATCCGCCCGCACCCGGTCGCCGGGATTGACCAGCATGCGGAGCACGATTCCGGGAAGCGCGGCGTTGAGGTTCTCGAACTTCTCCGGCTTTCCCGCCGAAGCCGCCGTTGCGGGCGTCGCAACCGGAGCGGCATTCTCCTTCACCGTGTAGGAAACCGGAACGCCGTTGACCACGGCTCCGCCTTTGTCAAATTTGACGCAGTAGTCTTTCCCGTTGATGCAGACCGTCACTTCGGAGCGGCCCGCGCCGGACGAAACAGGCGCAGTTTCCGGATTTTTCACATTTTTGCGCACGCCGATCCGTCCTTCGCCTTTGAGATAGGCAACCCCCTTCTCCTGACAGGTCGCCGCGATGAAGATATTTTCATCCGTAATCGGCAGTTTGTTTGCCTCCAGCATGGCAACGGCGGCCTTGCGCCCTTTCGCGGGATTGGCGTCGTTGAGATCAAGCGGATTCTTCGCCGTCGGTTCCAGATGAAGCTGTTCCGAGGCGATCCGGACGACTTCGGGATCCGGTCTGCCCGGCGTTTTGCCGAAATAACCGAGCACCATTTTTCCGTAGCCCTCCGCAATCTTCTTCCACGGTCCGAACATGACGTTGTTGAACGCCTGCTGGAAATAGAACTGCGAAACCGGCGTGACCGACGTTCCGAATCCGCCTTTGGAGACGGTCTCGCCCATTGCTTCGATAATGTCGTGGTACTTGTCCATCAAGCCGTTGTCGCGCAGCATTTGCGTGTTCGCCGTGAGCGCTCCGCCGGGCATCGGGCAGAACGGAATGATCGGGTCGACTTTGGTCGCCTCCGGCGGCATGAAATAATCCTTCAGCGCATTCTTGAGACTCTGCTCCAGCCGGATGATTTTCCGATAGTCAATATCAAGCGAGAACTCCGTCCCCCGCAGAGCATGCCACATGGTGAGGACATCCGGCTGACAGGTTCCGCCCGAAAGCGGGGCAATCGAGAGGTCGATCTGATCCGCACCTCCCTCCAGAGCGGCCTTGTAACAGAGGACTCCGCAACCCGCGGTCTCGTGGGTGTGAAAAGCGATCGGGTATTTGTCCCCGACCAGCCGCCGCGCCATCTTTATGGTATCGTAAACCTTTGCCGGACAGGACGTCCCGGAGGCGTCTTTGAACGCAATGGAGTGAAACGGAATATCCGAATTGAGAATCCGGCGGAGAACACTTTCGTAAAATTCAACCGTGTGTCCCTGGCATCCCGGCGGAAGCTCCATCATGGTAACCGTGACTTCATGGTGAAGCCCGGCCTCCGCGATGCATTTTCCGCTGTAGATCAGATTCTCCGCATCGTTAAGCGCATCGAAATTCCGGATTGTGGTTATGCCGTGTTTCTTCATCAGCTGCGCATGAAGACGGATGATGTCGCGCGGCTGCGAATCAAGTCCGACGACATTGATGCCGCGCGCAAGGGTCTGCAGATTTGCGGATGCGCCCGCTGCTTTGCGGAAGTTGTCCATCACCGTGAAAGCGTCTTCGTTGGAATAGAAGTAAGCGGCCTGGAACAGAGCTCCGCCGCCGGCTTCAAAGTGCTGAACGCCCGCCGCCGCGGCCTCCTCGACCACCGGCAGAAAATCGTTGGAAAAAACACGGGCACCGATAACCGACTGAAAACCGTCGCGGAATGCAGTCAGCATGAAATTGATCTTTTTCATAAAAACTCTTCTTGACTCCTGGAGTCATTTTCAATACCGGGAAGCGGAACTCAAAGGCTCCGTCCGGATAATTTGTCTGTTACACGGCGGAAGAAGCGGATCAGCTCCCCCGCCCACAGAATGATGGAAGTACTCAGGAACAGAACCAGCCATTGCGTCCAGCTGAGCGGAACCGTGCGGAAAACTTTCCCGCCGAACTGGACGATCAGGAACTGTCCCGCCAGAATGCAGACGGCGATCATCCAGAAAACCGGATTTTCCCGCAGACGGACAAAGACCGATTTTGCGGAACCGAAGCATTTGGCGTTCAGCAGGTTCCAGAACTGCAGCAGAACAAATCCCGTAAAGAGAAGCGTAAGCGTTTCCGTGCTCTTTTCGCATCCGGCGGAACGGGCGTAAACCAGAAATCCGATCACACATGCGAGAAAAAAGGCGGCTGTTCCGAAAATATTCCATGCCATTGACGGCGTAACGATGAACGCGTGCGGATCGCGCGGAGGTCTCTTCATAACCTCCGGATCCGGCGGTTCCGTCGCCAGAGCAAGGGCCGCGAAAGAATCCATAATCAGATTGATCCAGAGCATCTGGATCACCGTCAGCGGAAGTTCCACTCCGATGAACGGGCCGAGCAGCGCCATGCCGACCGCAGCGGCGTTGATCGTCAGCTGAAACAGAATGAAACGCTGGATGTTGAGATAGAGCGAGCGTCCCCAGAGCACAGCTTTCGCAATGGTCCCGAAAGAGTCGTCCAGCAGAATAATGTCGGACGCCTCCCGGGCGATCGCGGTTCCCGCCTTGCCCATCGAGATTCCGACGTCGGCGTAGTTCAGAGCCGGAGCGTCGTTTGTGCCGTCTCCGGTCACAGCGACGACCTCTCCGTTTGCCTGAAGCGCCTTGACCAGCTTCATTTTGTCGTTCGGTCTGGCGCGCGCAATCAGATGCAGGGCGCCGACCCGTTCCCGGGTTTCTTCATCGGAAAGGGAATTGAATTCGCGACCTTCCATGATTTCCTTGTTCAGATTCAAGCCGGAGCTCCAGAGTCCGATCTGCCGTCCAATCTCCCCCGCAGTCGCCGGCGTGTCTCCGGTGACGATCTTCACATCAATCCCCGCGTTGCGGCAGACCTGAACCGCCTCCGGAACTTCCGGACGGACGGGGTCCGCAATGCTGACGAATCCGAGATATGTCAGATCTTTTGCGGCGTCGGTCAGATTTTCCGCTTCAGCGCATTCGCGGTAAGCGAACGCAAGCGTGCGGCATCCTTTCGACTGAGCGGCGAGAAACTCCGCCGTAATCCGCGCCCGTTCACCCGCCGTCAGAGGATGCGTCCCGCGGTTGTCCCGCACCAGCGCACAGTTGCCGAGGACGAATTCGGGTGCGCCTTTCACATGCAGAATCTGTTTGCCGCGAACAGGGGAGACGCCGAGCGTTCCCATCATCTTGACTTCCGTTGAAAACGGAAACTGGCGGACGGTCTGAAACGTTTCGCGGATTCCGGCGTAAGAAATTCCGTGTTCGTGCAGATAAATCAGAATCGCGCCCTCCGTCGGATTCCCGATCACCTCAACAGCGCCGTCTCCGGAGCTGAGATTGGCGGTCGAATTCACGCAGAACGCCTCACGAACCAGCTCCCGCACATCTTCCCCCGCGGGAAAGAAAAGGTCGCGGACGCGCATCTGATTCATGGTCAGCGTTCCGGTTTTATCCGTGCAGATCACCGTCGCAGCGCCGATCGTTTCGCAGGCATGAAGCTTGCGGACCAGGCAGCGGCTCGCGGTCATACGGCGCATGCTGTATGCCAAACTCAATGTAACGCTCATCGCCAGACCTTCGGGAACCGCCACGACAATCAGTGTTATGGCGATCATGAAGAAGGAAAGCAGCGTTCCGATCACAGTGAGACTGGCATACCCGGAAAGCGTTCCCGGCAGTTCCCCGACTGCCACCGCACGGACGACCAGGAGGATCAGCAGAAGCACGGAAAGAGAACTCCCGGCGACTGCAATCACCTTTCCCAGCCGATTGAGCTGCCTCTGAAGCGGAGTCACGGCGTCCGTGATCTCCGAGGCCGCGATGGCGGTCCTGCCGATTTCCGTTTGCGCACCGACCGAGACGACCTTCGCGTATGCGCTTCCCTCCAGCACCGTTGCCCCCCGGAGCAGAAGATCGCACGCATATGCGGAGCCCCCCGATTCAACAGACAGACTGCTTCCGGCGGCCGATTTGGCAACCGGTTCGGGTTCCCCCGTGAATTTGGATTCATCCACATGAAGATTGACCGATTCCAGAACCTTGCAGTCCGCGGGAATTTCCTCCCCCGTCTCAACAAAGATCACATCCCCGACAACGAGATCCTGTTTGGGAATCATCCCGAATCCGCCGTCGCGAATTGTCTTGACCGGCTCCGAATCCTCAACCCGGTTCAGAATCTCAAACTCCTTCCCGGCACGGTATTCATTCAAAAAAGCGATGCCGACCGAAAGGCAAACCGCCAGCAGGATTCCCAGGCTCTCGATCACGGCGCCCGTAAAAACGGAGATCAGAGCGGCGGCGATCAGGATCAGGATCACCGGATCGCGGAATTTTTCCAGAAGAAGTTTCCAGGCGGGCTTCCCCGGAGCGGGTTTCAAATGGTTGGAACCATGCTCCGCCCGGCTGACAATCACCTCTTCTGTTGTCAATCCCTGATGACGGCATGTATTCTCAGCGGTATTCGCAGTCATATTATCCAAATAGTCCTTTTGAGAAACGGAACGCCCCCGTGATGAAACGGAAAACGCCCAGTTTCGAGTCTTGCGTCTGTTGATTTCAGAATCCCGGCGATTCTGAAAAATAGGCGGAATATGAGCTCATATTCCTTGAATCTGAATGGAAATCAGACGCACCGCGGTCCGGCGCGCGCCGGAATCACTTCGGTGAATACTATCTTGGAGTAAGAAAATGGAAGACTGTACAAATTCCGGGATGCGAACGTCATCTCCGGTTCTTCTGCGGGAGCCAGGAGCGGCAGAACCGCGAAAAGAAGCTGAACGGTGAAATACTGCTGAATGCGTTTCTGATTCAGCGCGCGCAAAGCGCTTGCGCCCTGCGAGAAATAGAGATCATGAATCGCCGCATTGTCCGCATCCAGCAGATTCTGATTTTCCGCTTCGAAGATCTGAATCAGTTTTGCGCTGTTGATTTTTGCGGGGAAGGATGGTCCGTGAAATGCAGCAAAGGATGCAGCCGTGAAAATCACGGTCAGCAGGCCAGCCAGAATTGCAAATCGTTTCATCGCTTCAATCTCTTTTTCAGTTTTGCGGTAATATAATGCCGTGTCTTTGTTTTTTCAAGGAGCTTCCGCAGATTCCTGAAAAACATTTTTCTTTGATTTACGGAAAAGATCATGCCGTCTCATGCTGATACTGCAATCTGCGCACCCCCCGCAGAAATTTCCAGCGGAGAAGCAGGGACTTCTCCGCTGAATGAAGCATTTACCGGATTTCAAAATAAACGGTGTTGCCGTCTCTGGCGGTGTCCACCGTGAAGGTGGCAATATTGCCTTTCACACTGACCGGAGCAATGCTCTTCCCTGTCGGGATGCCTTCCAGAGTGAGCGGATAGAGCTTCAGTCCGGCGGCGTTTGCATTGCGGATACGGACGGTAAATTTTGAATTACGGAGAAGCGACGGAATGGTTCCGAGACTCTCCAGCTGCGTCATATCCTTGTCCGTGAATGCCATATCCGTGTTGAGCGCATTCGTCAGACGGACCAGCAGCAGACGCTTCGCCGAGCGGATCGGCGCCAGGCCGTCGACCGCGGCGAGCGTAAGGTTGCCTTCGACGTTGTGAGACACAACCTCGAAATCTGACAGTTTCGCCGTTGCTCCGGCAAGTCCGCACATCCCCTGAAGACGCGGCGTGTTGACCGTCATGAAGGATTTTTCCATGTCCATGTAAAGCTCTTTCGTGGAGCTTTCAAAGATGTTTTCGCCGTTCGAACGGTTGTCCTGCGTCAGAACCCCTTTCTTCTTCAGTTCGGCAATCGTTTTGCTGATGTTCCGGGTCGCGCCGACAGCTTCCGTGAAGAAGCCTTCAATGCGCATTTTGCCTCCGCCGAGCGACGGAATCACGACTTCGTTTTTTGCGGCGGGCCGAATCTGCTTCGGGACGTCCACGCTTTCCTGCCAATATCCCGTCAGCAGGGAGAGGGCCGTCTGCTCCGGCGCGGGCGCGGCGAGCGGATCGGTTGCAAAAACGG
>ERZ1034842.186-NODE-186-length-32139-cov-18.380906_pt1 | contig 32139 bp, 30 predicted proteins | sample MGYA00520634_ERZ1034842 | MGnify/ENA primary metagenome ERZ1034842 (study PRJEB33766, sample SAMN09781734) | gut metagenome | biome: gut microbiome | host: Homo sapiens | place: Madagascar | study: EMG produced TPA metagenomics assembly of the PRJNA485056 data... | reverse complement strand
CAGAGATTGACTTTTCGTTTTTCTGCGCTACATTTTCCATAGCCTGTTTCCTTTCAGTTGATTTTTGGTCGGAATAATAATCAATCATGGAAACAGGCTTTTTCAAGCCTCTAGCCCATCAAATGTGCGCAATTTATCGGACGTTATCCATTGGCAAGCCACTTTTCGTCCAGTTCGATCAGGAGCGCCGTTGCTATCCTGAGTAAAGATTCCTTGTTAGGGAATACTCTAATATACCTTATCCGTTTTTTTAACTCCTTGTTTTGAAATTCCACCATATTTGTTGTCCGGAGTTTCTGACACGCATTCAATGAGTCCAGTTTCACATTGAATACTGTAAAGTCTTCCGGCAGTTCGTTCTCAAGCCAGCTCGATAGATCCGGGACCGTTTTTCCGTACTTTTCAATCAACTTTTTCAGCTGGATTTCAGCATCGGACCGTGTCGGCATATTGAACACGTCGCGAATGTCGTTGTGTACCTCCTGCTGCATACTTTTCCTGGGGATATGCGCAGTGGCATTCTGCTGAAGATGAAACTGGCATCTCTGCCACGGAACAGACGGAAATATGCTCATTCGGGCAGCTTTCAAACCAACATGATTGTCGCTGACGATCAGTTTCAGTCCATGAAGTCCCCGGGCGATCAGCGACTCGAGGAACTTACGCCAATGCACCTCCGCTTCCGAGAGTTCCACACTCACGCCCAGCTCGCTGCGTATCCCTTTTTCAAGGCAGGACGGATAAAAACCGCCATTTCGTGTTTGCGGAATGGACAGCTGAATCTCGCCTTGAAGCGTATTGATGGTGCGCGGTTTGAACCCGTTAGCGTGGTCAGTTCACAAGTCCGTACGCTGATACGGACTTGCGTAGAGATAGTTCTCACGTTCCATTTTCATTGCTTCGTTGAAAAGCATCTGCATGATTTCACGCAGACCGTCAAAACCTTTTTCAGAAACGATTTGCAAAATCGACTGAGGCATGCTAAATTCTTCCATTGTGATAAGTCCTCTCGTTTTGTTTTCAGGGAAGGTTAATAAAGCAGTTCGGAGAACTTATCACATTTTTTTTGCCAATTCAAGAGCCTCCTCGCTCCGGAACCCTTTGCGATTTTACAGAAAATTCGTTACACAGACCCGAAAAGTCCAAAAACTGATAATTCCCTCTATTTTATCCCGAAGCGTCTTTGCCATTGTTCTTAATTCAGGAATGCTCGTTTCCTCGGCGAGCTTTATCCAGCGATGAAAAGCGATTCTCGCATGGTAAGATGTTTGGGCTCTTGAATAAATGCCCGCAAAGCCTCTTTTCTTTGAACATATACGCATCACCAAGCTCTTGGAATTCTTCTCGCATATTACGCAGAATGATTTTGTCTCTTCGACGGTCTTTGCCATAAACCTCAATAGTGGCAATGTCGGTCACTTTCCACTTCATCGCTGATTTTTTTGTTTTTGCCCTCATCTATGGCAAAGATCGTCGATGAGCCGAAAAATGTGGCGATTGAGATTCTGAAAAAATTGATTGCCGAACAAGTCTCCGTTTATCGTCGGACCAACGTTGTGAAATCGGAACTCTTTTCGGAAAAACTTCAGCGGACACTACCGCGGATAACTGTTAATGAAAAGTCTAGAGTATAGCTATGAAAGTCGAGGAGAGTAATATTTTTAAGGATTTTGTATGGAATAGCTTATTTTATTGTTATGGTTTATCGATATGTTTATGGTTGGTATTGCAGATTGCATTCACTTCTTTATTTAAATTTGTTTGGTTTTGTGGGAAAATAATAATAATCAATTATGGAAACAGGCTTTTTCAAGCCTCTGGCCTGTCAAATGTGCGCTAAAATATTTTTTCGTGCGGTCTGCATTACTTCGCGTGCGAGGCGAGAATGCTGTCGATCGCCTGTTTGCTCTCGACTTCAAGAATCGGAGTAAGAATCAGGTCGAGATTGCCTTCCATGAGCGACGGAAGGTCGTAGGCGGATACGCCGTAACGATGGTCGGTGATGCGGTTCTGGGGAAAATTGTAGGTGCGGATGCGCTCGCTGCGGTCGCCTGTGCCGACTTGCATCCGCTTCGACGCCGCATGGCGCGCGGCTTCCTCCCGGCGCTGAATCTCAAGCAGCTTCGCTTTCAGAATGCGGAGCGCAATCTCGCGGTTGCGGATCTGCGAACGCTCCTGCTGACTCGCGACGACAAGTCCGCTCGGTTTGTGCACGATCCGCACGGCCGAATCCGTTCGGTTGACGTTCTGTCCGCCAGGTCCCGAGGAACGGAAGGTGGAAATCTCCAGATCCTCATGCCGGATTTCAATGTCGTCCGTTTCATCCGCTTCGGGAAGAACCGAAATGGTGATGGTCGAGGTGTGGATGCGTCCGCCCGATTCGGTTGCGGGGACACGCTGGACGCGGTGGACGCCGCTTTCAAACTTCATCAGAGAAAAAACATCGATTCCCGAAAGGGAGAATGTTGCCTCTTTGATGCCGCCGAGATCGCTGTCGGACTGGTCGAGCACTTCGGCGCGCCAGCCTTTTTTTTCAGCGAATTTGAGGTACATCCGGAACATTTCCGCCGCGAACAGAGCGGCCTCCTCGCCGCCCGCCGCCGGACGGATTTCGACGATGGTGTCGCGGGCGTCCGCGGAATCGCGCGGGATGAGGGCGATGGTGAGCTGCTGTTCGATTTCCTGCGATTTGCGTTCGAGCTCTGCAAGATCGGACTGCAGAAGTGCGAGGAAGTCAGGGTCGGTTTCGTGCTCAAGCAGTTCGCGGTTTTCACGGATCTGGTCAAGTGTCCGGTTCCAGAGGTCAAAAGAGCTGAAGATTCCGGCGAGACACTGCCGTTCCCGGGAGAGGGCTTTGCATTCCGCCGGCTTTGAGTAGATTTCCGGCGCGGCGAGCTTCTCTTCCAGTTCTGCAAAGCGCTCCTTCATGGAGTCGATGTGAACGGCAATGTCCTGCGGCTGCATAATCTGAACACGAAAAACCCGTCCATGCCGGAAAGAAGAAACATTCCGGTTTGAGACGGGTTTCTGTAAAAAGGGCGATTACGCCTTTTTGCCGTAGCGCTTGTTGAACTTGTCAACGCGTCCGGCGATGTCAACCAGCTTCTGCTTGCCGGTGAAGAACGGGTGGCAATCGGCGCAGATGCCGACGCGCTGTTCTTTTCTCGTGGAGTTGATTTCCCAGACTTTTCCGCAAGCGCAGATGACTTTTGCGGGGCCGTAGTTCGGATGGATTCCTTCTTTCATTTTCGCAAACCTTGTTCTTATGGGTTATCTGTAATGCAGTTCTGTTTCCAAACGACAGCACAATGTGCGGTCGTGAAAACCAGAATATAGCACGTTTTTCCGGAATTTCAAGTTTTCTCCGAAGATTTCGCCGATTTCCTGTATTCTCTCGGCGCCGCACCGTATTTTTTGCGGAACGCAGTCGAGAAGTAGTATGGCGATGAGTATCCGCTCCGCCAGCTGATCTCTTTCAGCGGCAGGTCGGTTGCGCTCAGCATTGAACGTGCAAACTCCAGACGCAGTCCGATCAGGTATTCCAGCGGGTGCTGCTGAAAGTGCCTCCGGAAGAGCCGGACAAGGGTTGGCTGGCTGACTCCCGCGTTCCGCGCAATTTCTTCCAGACGGACGGCGTTCTGGAAGGAGCTGTTCATGAAATCCAGCGCCCGGAGCAGCGACTCCGGATATGCGCGGCGCTCCGCATGAAACGCTTCGGATAAACGAAACAGCAGATCGTAGACTCCGCTTGCGACGAGCGGTTCGGTTCCGCGCTCCTTCCGGTCGAGCAGATTCAGAAGTGTGCGGATCCTCGATTCAAATTCCGCCGGATTCTCCGGTTTCAGATGACGCATTCCGGTCAGTTTCAGCGATTCCACAAGCGGGTCGAGCAGAGTCCCCGTGATGCAGAGAACGAGTTTGCGGTAGTAACGCTGTTCATCGGTGCGGAGTTTCGTTTCGGCGTTGTGATGGACCAGATAGAGTTCTCCCGCGCCGACTCTGCGGGCGATGCCGTCGTCCTCGTAAACGACGGTTCCGGCGAGCACCATTTCGACGGCGAGGTCGGGGTTGTGATTATGTTGGAAAAAGCAGGCTCCGTTGCGCTCGACGGTCAAACCGTTCCGCAGGTAAAGGCTCTGGGCGGCGAATGCGGAACTCGGCCAGATGTGGCATTGAATTTTTGCGGTCTGATAATACCCCGTGCTCCGCAGATCCCCGTGTTCGTTGCGCAGAAGATCCGACATTTTAAATCCTCTTGATTGAAATTTAAATCTTTTTCCGTTTTTCCACTCTTCACTTTTTATTAAAAATAGCGTATAATATGGAAAAAGCAAACAGAAAAGGATCGATTATGATGAAAACTCCGATGCTGGCGTACCGTCTGCCGTACGGAAAATTTCTGCGCCGGGAATGGGAAACTCTGGAGTTTATGCGTGAGGCGGGAATCAACCTGGTCTGCATTTCTCCGATGAATACGGTGAATTCGGTCGGCGATCCCTATTCCGATTATTCGCTGATCTGGAAATGGGACGAGGTTTACGATTTCGGCGTTCTGGACCGTCAGATTGAAGAGGTGCTGGCGCATCATCCCGCCGCACGGTTCCTGGTGACTGTGGACTTGAATACGCCGCTCTGGCTTGCACGGCGTTTGTCTCTGGATTCGTTCTACCGTCTGACCGATTGCATTCTTCATCCGCAGTGGAAGCCGCTGACGGAAGCGTATCTGATCGCGTTTCTGGATCACTGCGAACGGAAATGGGGTGACCGGATTGAAGGCTGCATCATTGCGTGCGGACGGACCCTCGAATGGATTGAATGCCGCAACTTCGAACCTTCGGTCCGCAAGAACATCGCGTTCCGTTCGTGGTGCCGGGAACGGAATCTGCCGCAGTATCCGGTTCCGCTGATCGACGGAGCGGAAAAACGTCTGCATGAATCCGTTTACGATCCCGCGAAGGAGGCGGAATTTCCTGCGTGGCTCCGGTTTCTCAATGAACTGACGGCGGATCTGGTCATTTCGTTCATCACAACGGCGCGGAAGCATATCCGGACAAGTGCGAAAATCGGAATTTTCTACGCGCATATCCGCAATATCGGGATCGGCGGACAGCTTGACTGCGAACGCGTGCTGGATACCGCTCCGCCCGATTTCGTGATCGGCGCCGCATGCAACCGTCCGGCGGATATCGGGTGCAATTCCGGATACATTGGCGTGACGGAAATGCTTCGCCGCAGGAATATCGGGTTCATGTTTGAGTGCGATCGCATCACGAGCGAAGCCAACCTGAAAATGTCCGAATTCGTCTCTCTTTCCGGCGGAATCTGGGAAGGGTGGAAGACGGAGGCGGATGACATTGCGGGATTGAAACGCGAGCTCGGAATGGCGCTGGTCAACCGTCTCTCCTTCTGGTTTTTCAACATCTGGGGCGGAATGTACCGGAGCGCCGGAACCCGTGCTCTCATACGCCGCGCCGCGGAAGTGTGGGAAAAATATGCGCAGCTTTCAACCGGTTCCGCCGCTCAGATCCTGCTTGTGATTGATCCGGAAAGCAACTATTTCCTGCACAGCTGGAAGGAGATTGACCGCTACACATCGCTGGAAAACCGCATCTCCGCCGCCGGGCTTCCGGCTGATACGGCAACCGTGAGCGACCTGGAGACAATGGAGCTTTCTCAATATAGAGTTGTGATTTTCCAGAATCTCGCCGTCATGAATTCCCGCAAGGAGGCTTTGCTGAAAAACAAAATCTGCAAAAACTGCCGGACGGTCATTTTGCTGAATACTCCGGGAATCGTATGGAACGGCGTTTATGCGGAGGCAAATCTGGAGCGCCTGACCGTCCGGAAGCAGGAAGAATGGACTCTTGTTCATGCCCGGAATACGGATCTGCTGACGGAAGAGCGGATCCGGGAGCTGGCAAAAGCGGCAGGAGTGTTCTTCTGTTCCGAGGATGCCGCGTTCCATTGTTCGCGGGAACTGCTCGTCGTTCACAGCAAATCTGGCGGCGAACAGCGGGTGAATCTCCCGTTCCGCGCAAAACGGGTTGTTGAAATATTTGATGACCGGATCGTCGCCGCAGAAACCGACAGCTTTACGGATCGGTTCAGCACTCCCGGAACAAACATTTACTATCTGGAACATTGAAAACAAAATAAAAAACGAAAGGCGGACAACATCATGAACACTCATGTGACTCAAAGAAACATTTTCGGTTTCAAGCGTAAATCCAGCGGATTCACGCTTGTGGAACTCCTTGTGACAATTGCCGTGATCGCAATTCTTGCGGGGATGCTTCTTCCGGCTCTGAACAAGGCGCGGGAGAAGGGAATGGCGATTCAGTGTATCAACAATCAGAAACAATGCGGCACGGAGGCGATGATGTATGCCGGGGAAAACGGCGATTTCTTTTCCACACGCCAGTTCGCCAAAGGATTCGGGACCTGGGCGGAAGAATTGCGGACTTTTCCCTTCGGTCCGGGAAACCGCGGCGGAAACGACGAAGGCTACAAGGTTCTTCCCGGTTCGTTCTTCTGTCCGAAAATAAAAGAGAACGACCCCGAGTGGCCCGCCTCCTACACCTATGGCGTTTACGATGATTTCGGCGGAACCTATGAAAAATATTTCGGTTCCCCGTATGTTTACGAATACACGGACAAGGCGTTTTCCGGATTCGACCTGAAGCGGCTTAAAAACGGCTCGTCTTATTTCCTGCTGACCGATTCCATTACCGTTGCAAGTTCCAACGCCGCCGCTGTCGGCAGGCAGGCCGCACGGCTCGGATGGGGAAGCGCAAACAAATTCGGCATTCACCTGCGGCACATGGGGCAGACCAACATGCTGTTCGGCGACGGGCATGTCCAGGCTGTCGCATTTCCCGCTTTGCAGACCGGTTATCACCACGACCTGCGAAGCGCTTCGAAGGCTCCTCTTGAAATCTATCGCAGAGAAGATTACAAAGTCTCTTACTGAAAGTTAACAATATCCAGAAAGGAACAGAAATTATGAAAATCACAGCAATTCTCACTCTGATCGGCGGACTCGCCCTTTGTGCGCAGGCGGACTCTTCTTTCCGGCTTGACATGAACGGCGATGCGGGAATGACCGTTTCCGCAGAGAGCGCGGGAATCAGACTCAAACCGCAGGGATGGAAAAAAGCCGACCTGCGCAAAGGCTGTCTTTACGGCGAAACGAAACTTCCGGATGATCGGAACACTTCTCTGAAAGTCCTTTTCCGCACAGACCGGAAGGGAACCGTCATTTTTGAATTTGCCGGAAGCTGGAATGATGATCCGGAAAAACGCAGTAAAACCATGCTTTTTGATGTTCAGGTGAATGGCAAATCCATTCCGGAAGGCGGTTTTTCCCGCGTCAAGACCGATGCGAAGAAGGGAATTAAACTGCCGCAGGGCTTTGTTTGCCGCGGTACTCCTGTGTATGCGCCTGCGGATGGAGGGAAAACGCCCGCATCGGTGCTGGTCGACCACGACAACCGTCTGATTCTCTATTTCAAGGCGGAAGCGGAAACCGATTATGTCATGGCAATCTCATGCAGAGGGACGGCGGAATGAAAATCCTTGCATTTTTCCTGTTTGCCGCAGGGCTTGTTCTCTGCGCTCAGGACGCCGTGTTCCGTCTGGATCTGAACGGCGCGCCGGGAACGGTTCTTGAAACCTCGGATTCCAATCTGCTCTTCAAACCTCAGATGTGGAAAAAGCCGGAACTGCGGGAGTGCTCTCTTTACGGGGAGACCATTATTCCGGAAAAAGGCGCCGCCGCACTCCGCTTCACCCTTGCCGCTTCGGGCGGCGGTGTTGTGAACCTTGAATTCGCCGGGGCATGGAACGACGATGCCGGAAAACGCCGTTTCCTGCGTCTCGCGGAAGTGCGTGTCAATGACGCCATGATTCCGGAGGGCGGATTCATCAATACAAAGAATATGCGGGACGGCAAGCGGATTCCATCCGGTTTTCAGTTCCGCGGGAAACCGGAATACCTTGCGGCGGGCGGAGCGGAGGGGGAACCGGCGGTTCGCATCAACCATGACAACCGTCTGATTCTTCCGCTTGCGGTGAAAGCCGGAGAGAAATACCGTCTGATGATCCGTCTTTCCGCGGAACCGCTTCCGCCCGATCCGCGAACGCTCCGGAAACTTCTGCCGTTCTCGGAAAACTGGAGAATCGAATTCTCCGGGAAGGGCGGTTCGGCGGAAGTCCGCATGGTAAAGAAGAAACCGGATCTTTCGCCGGACGGCTCCACAATCTGGCTGAACGGGCTTGTTCCCGGATTCGCTCCGCGCAGCACGGCGGTTCTTGAGAATGAATTCGAGCACGACCGTGAAGAAGCGTTTTATGCCGGATTTGCCGCCGACTGGTGGATGGAGGTTCAATTGAACGGCGCCACGCTTCTTTCCACGCTTGCAAAGGGAAACGGAAAGCCGTTCGACTTGGAACAGCATAAGGTTCTTCTTCCGGTGAAGAAAGGCAAAAATGTGCTGAAAGTGAAGGTGCTGAGCGGTTCCGGAGGATGGTTCTTCCGTTTCGGATCTCCGCGTCCCCATGTTCCGCCGAAGGTCTTCCGCGAAAACGCGGAATGGCGGGCTGTGGATATGGAGTCGCTCGAAGTGAAACCCGGAACGGCGCTCGACCTCTCCGCGCGGATTGACGCTCCGGCTGGCAAATTCGGGCGTCCGGTGATTGGGAAGGGCGGTGTTCTCGTGTTCGAAAAAGCTCCGGAGAAGACAGCCCGTTATCAGGGATTCTCCAGCGGTCTGCCGCAGGAGCTCTGGTTCGGCTGTTCCAAAGAGCAGTTCCGGAAAAATGCGGTCCGGATCGCCGTCGCGATTCGCCGTCAGGGATATAATCTCTTCCGGGATCATGGAATTGACGACTGGATCATGCGCGGGTCGCAGACCCCCGCGGAATTCGATGCTGAGATGCTCGACCGCTGGGACTTTCTCTTCGCCGAAATGAAAAAACAGGGAATCAGCTGGCAGCATGTCGTTTTCTCCTTCGGGCTTTACGAGGGAGACGGCGAGCGGAGCCGGGCTTTCCGCAGCCGCGACATGCACAAGCTGATGATGACGATCGGGCGCGATCTGGAACGTCGGCGTTTCAAACTCGGCGCGGAAAAGTTCCTGAACCACGTCAACCCGTATACCGGGCTTGCGTGGAAGGATGACCCTGCACTGATTCTGGTGGAATTCTACAATGAGTCGTACAGCGGATTCGGCAGAATCGCCGAACTCGAAAAGTGGTTTCCGAAAGAGTATGAATATTTTCACCGGAAGTGGTCGGAGTGGCTCCGGAAGCGCTTCTCCGGCAGACCGGATGCGGAGCGTCCTCCGGAACTGCGCGGAGCCGGACTTCAGAATCCGCCCCGCTTCAAAACGTACGACGTTTCGCCCGGACTCATCGCGGAAACCGTCCGTTTCCGGATCGAGTGCGCGGAGGAGATGAACCGCTGGTGTTCCAAAGTGATTCGCGACGCGGGATTCCGCGGACTCGTTACGCAGAACGGCTATCATCCCGTTTTCAATGCCGCCGCTCTCTGGGATACGGTTCCGTTTGCCGACTGCCATGTCTATTACAAGCATCCGAGCAATTGGGCGCGTCCGGGCTCTCAGGTCGGACAGGAGAGCGCCGCCGGAGAGTGTGCAAGTTATTTCCGCGGACTCAATGCGCAGCGTCTTTACGGGCGTCCGTTCGGCGTCGGTGAATTCAATCACTGTTTCTGGAACCCTTATCAGCACGAGATGCCGCTGGTTTTCACCGCGTACGCCGCTTTGCAGGGCTACAGTACGCTTGCGATTCACGAGATGGCGGTTATGCTCGACGGCTTCTGGAAACGTCCGCGTCTCGGTCCGTTCCAGGTTGCGCCGAATCCGGTTCTGCGAGCCGGTGAATTTCTCGGAAACGCATTTTTTCTGCGCGGAGATGTTGCGCCGTCTCCGCACAGAATCATGCTGAAGGTTCCGGATTCCTATCTGCTTTCGAAAGACGGCGGAGAGGCTGTTTCAGCGGAGCAGAGCAAGCTCGCGCTTCTTGCGGGATTCGGAACGGCGTTTCCGGACCGCCCGCTTCCGGAAGGTCTGCCGAAACTTCCCGAACCGGATTTCCAGCTTCCGGTTTCCGGTCCTTCGAAAACGTATCTGCACGGATGGTTTTCGAGCGTCTCCGCTTCCGCAGACGATGCGTTCCCGCTGAAGGATTGTGTGGAGCAGCTCCGGAGAAAAGGTATTTTGAATGCGGAGAACAGAACGGATGTTTCACGTGGAATCTTCCAGTCGGACACCGGTGAAATCATGCTCAATGCCCCCGCCCGCCGGATTCAGGTCGATACTCCCCGGTCGCAGGCCGTCGCGCTTCCCGCCGGAGATCGGGCGGAGCTCTCCGCGTTCCGCGTGGAAAAAACAACAGCGGATGTTCTCGCCGCCGCGACTTCTGTTGACGGCCGTCCGCTGAATTCTTCCGCCCGGATCGTTCTGATTCTGGCGACCGCCGTTGTCAACCGTGAAATGCAGGTGGACGGGCAGGAGCCCGCGAAGCTGGTCGCTCTTTCACGCGGCCCCGCTCTGATGCGGACTGGTTCTTTTGAGTTGAAGCTGAAGAACCCGAAGCCGTTGGTCTGTTACTCTCTCCGTGCGGACGGCGTCCGGCTGGAGCGGATCCCTGTCGTGCGGGAAGGGGAAAACATAAAGATCGCGGTCGACACGGCCGCTTTGCAGAAGGGTCCGGCTGTTTTCTTTGAGCTGACGGAATCCCGCTGAGTTCCCGCGGGGCGGCGGTTCCGCTTTACTCCGCCGCCTTCGTTCCGGTAAAGACGGGCGGAAGCTCCGCGCATGCATCGTAAACGGCACGCAGGAAAAGCCCTGCCGCAACCGCCGCGAGAAAGTACCAGCTTCCCGGAAGAAACAGCGCGAGAAAGACCATTACAAACAGAAATTCTTCGCGTTTCTTCCGCAGGAAAATCACCGCCAGCGCGATGGAGATCAGCACGGAAAGAACCGTCAGAACATTGGCGGTCAGAAATCCGTTCGCGTATTGCTGAAGATCCCACTGGAGCAGACGCGGAAACAGGTAGTTCGACGGAGCCGCTGTCACCAGCGGAAGAAGAACCGCCGTCATCGCGGCAATGCGTTCCTTCCAGGTCGCGCCGTCAAAGCGTTCGGTGCAGAAGATGCATGCTGGAAGAACCATGACGACGCTCAGCAGAAAGCGCGCGACGTTGTTCCCGATCTGCGGATAGCCTGCGAAGAAAAAGAACAGCGGCAGAATCCACAGCCCGAACACCGTGCGCATCCGCCGCTCCCGCATCAGACAGAGTCCCGCCAGGCCGAGCGCAAAGTATGCGTAAAGCGTTGAAAGAATGAAACGGAGTCCATGCGGGACAATCTTCCACATGAAACCCTTGTAGACCTCTGCGTCATGCAGACAGTACGGGAAGCGGAGGAAATCTCCGAACTGAATCCGGTTGATGATCAGCTGAAGAGCAACCACCGCGAACCAGCAGACCGCACCCGTGCCGAGGAAGCGCAGGGCGAACTTCCAGTTGTGCAGCTGTTCCCGGCAGTTGCGGATCAGCAAAAACGCCAGAAGCGGAGCGAAGAAAATATTGTTCAGCCGCACCACGCATGCATAGCCGAACAGAACCGAGAGTCCGATCAGAGTCTTCCAGCCGTTCTTTGCATAAAGGAGGAGCGCAATGCAGCCGAACACGGTCAGCGTTGAAAGCGTGTCGCTGAGCGCATTGCAGTGCAGAATCGTGTATTTCGTGTAGAGATTGTAGGAAAAATCCAAAGTCGGGAACGTGAAGAAGGATTTGTAGATGTTATGCGCCCAGTCCGCCATGTCCGGCATCCACTGGTCCTGATACTGGTAGAACACGCTCATAAACTGATAGAGCACCACTCCGCCGAACGCCTTCGCCTCGCTCCGCGTCAGCTTGCGCAGAATGAAATAGAGCAAAACCAGACAGAGCGGTCCCAGAAGATATGTATTGAAGAGCGTGTACGGAATTTCAATGTCGTAGAATTCTTTCGCTCCGGTCAGCCAGATGAACGGTACGTAGAGCAGGGGGAGTCCGATGGTGTAGCTCCACTGCCGGGCGTTGAAAACACCGTGCGCGATGTCGTATGCCGCCGCGAAATAGCTTGTTTCGTCGAACGGATGCGAATAGAGAGCCGGCACGCATCCGGTGATGTAGAGCATGATTCCCCACTGCAACAGCAGAATTGCGATTGCGGGATACCACAGGTTGCGTTTTGCAAAAAAGCCCCACGTGCAGAGTGCCGCGCCGAGCACCAGAATTGTTCCGAAGACCATCCGTCCCGCATCGCGGATCGGGAAGTAGCGCAGAAACTGTCCGTCGCGCAGTTCTGTTCCGAGCCCGTTCAGCGCCCATGCCGTCGCCTGCGGATTGAGACGCACCTCTTTCATTTCGAGGCGGTATGCGAGCGCGTTTTTCTCGTAGTGCTTTACGACTCTTTTTCCTGTCGCTTCCAGATAGACTCCCGGTTCCGGAACGATGCCGTCCGGCTTCGGAGAAAGCTCCGATGTGCGGAACAGCGGGGTCCCAGTCTGAAGAAAAATCTCTTCACCGAATGCACAGGAAAACATCAGAAAAAGCAAAAGAATGAATCGCATGTCAGGCTCCCAGGAAAAATTTCATTACAATAAAAGCGTTTCGGGCGTTTTTCAAGTTGAAATTCTGAAAAAACGGATAATATTATATAGAAAGGAAAACTGATAATGGAACTTTTTGATACACATCTTCACCTCTCTCCGGAACGGGACAATCATGAAATGATCCGCAAGGCGCAGGAACTCGGCGTCCGCTTCCAGCTTGTCTGCGCAGGCACCCTTGCCGACTCTCTTGCAATCCGCGATTTCGTGCAGGTTCATCCCGACGTCTTTTTTGCCGCCGGTGTTCATCCGCATGAAGCGGAGGGATATGTGAACGATCCCGCCGCGTTCGACCGTCTCGCCGCTGATTCGCGTTTCCGCGCAGTCGGAGAGATCGGAATTGATACGTTCTACTCCATCTCCCCGCTCGAAAAACAGATTGCGGTTCTGAATGACATGCTGGAATTTGCCCTGCGCTGCAAGGCGCCCGCAATCATTCATTGCCGTGCGGCGGAGGGAAGCGATGATGCGTATCAGGTCTGTTTCGATGCGCTTTCCGCATTTGCGGCGCGCGGCGGACGGTTTGTCGTTCACTGTTTCGCCGGAACTGCGGAGTGGATGCACAGGTTTGCGGCGCTCGGCGCGTATTTCGGAGTCGGCGGGATGCTGACTTTCAAGCGCTCGGACAACATCCGCGAAGTTGTGATGCAAATGCCGGAGGACCGGATTCTGCTGGAGACAGATTCTCCGTATCTCGCTCCGGTTCCCTTCCGCGGACGTCCCAATTCTCCCGAATATCTGCCGCTCGTTGCGCATAAGCTTGCCGAGCTCAAAGGCATTCCGGCGGAACAGGTTGCGGAGCGGACAACCCGCAATGCATTCGCTCTTTTCGGCGAACCGGAAAGGAGATAATCATGGATGACTGGATCGATATTCAGAAGGACGACGCCCATGTTGCCCGTGAACGCGCCAAAGCCCGCGAGCTTCGCAAATCCGGCTGGTGGCGCGAGCAGATCGCACGCGGAATCTGCCATTACTGCGGACAGAAATTCCCGCCGGAGGAGCTGACGATGGATCACATTGTCCCCGTTGTCCGCGGCGGAAAAAGCGTCCGCGGCAATGTCGTTCCGTGCTGCAAAGAGTGCAACAATGAAAAGAAATACCTCACGCCTGCAGAAATGATCATGAAAAAACTGGGACTTTGACCTATGGGAACGACTGTTGAAATCCGCGGAATCTCGAAATCATATGTCAGGAACACGCGCGTTCTGAATCCGGTTGACCTGACCGTTCAGTCGGGCGAACTCTTCTTTCTGCTCGGCTCTTCCGGCTGTGGGAAGTCAACGCTTCTCCGCATCATAGCCGGTCTTCTGAAGCCGGATGGAGGTTCGGTTCTGTTTGACGGAACCGACGTGACGAATCTTCCGCCCGAGAAGCGGCGCGCCGCGATGGTTTTTCAGAACTACGCGCTTTGGCCGCACATGAGCGTTTTTGAGAATGTCGCGTTCGGACTTCAGATTCAGGGGGAAAAGAAAGCCGCGATTCGCGAAAAGGTTGGCGAAATGCTTGAGCTTGTGCGTCTCGCCGATTGCGCGGATCGCCGGATTCAGTCGCTTTCGGGCGGACAGCAGCAGCGGGTTGCGCTTGCACGCGCGCTTGCGGTGAACCCGTCGGTCCTTCTTCTCGATGAACCGCTTTCGAACCTTGACGCCCGCCTGCGCGATTCCATGCGTCTGGAGATCCGCCGCATCTGCAAGGAGCGCGGAGTGACGGCGCTTTATGTGACGCATGACCGGCGCGAGGCGCTGAGCATGGCGGACCGCATTGCGGTTCTTGACAAAGGCAATGTTGTTCAGCTCGGCACGCCGCGGCAGCTCTACCGGCGTCCGGTGAACGAGTTTATCGCGGGGTTTCTCGGCGACGCCAATTTCATCCGCGGCAAAGTCGTTTCCTTTGAGAACGGCATTGCGGAAGTTGCCTGTTCCTGCGGAATTCTGCATGCTTCGGCGTTCGGCAAGCTTGCTCCGGGAACGGAGGTGACGCTGATGATGCGTCCGGAGCATATCCGTTTCGAGAAGAGTTCCGCGGGGATGGAGGAACTCCGCTGTGTTTTGAAGGGCGGCAGCTATCTCGGCGACCGCACGGAGTGGCAGTTCTTTTCCGAGAACGACGCGGTTACCGTGTTTGAAGTCGACCCGCCGCACCGCGAGCCGGGCTCGGAGTGGACACTGTATGTTGATCCCTCGAAAGTGATTGTGCTGAACGACTGAATCACTTGCGGAGACGCGCCGGAGACCGTTTTTTTGCGGTTTGCCGGCGGAAAAATATTTTTATTTTTTTATTTTTTGTTTGCCGCTTGCAATTTTTGAGATTTATTGTATATTATAAAATTCGTGTGCAATCCGTCCCCCCGGTGTGTCGCGACACCGGTTGGCATTCCAAGCTTTGAACACGGAGAAGAGGCGCCAAGCCCGTGAGGGGCGCGGCGGTACTATTCACCCAAACACTTTTTTGAAGGTTGTATCTGTTATGAAAGTCAGAGCGTCCATCAAACGCAGGTGTGAATCCTGTCAGATAATCAAACGTAAAGGCGTTGTGAGAGTCGTATGCTCCCGCAACCCCCGCCATAAACAGAAGCAAGGTTGAAACGGAGCGCGACAAGAATGCCTAGAATTATCGGAGTCGACATCCCGGCCAACAAGCGCATCGAATACGCCATCCAGTACATCTACGGAATCGGACCGGCGCTTGCAACGGAAATTCTCGCCAAAGCAAAAATCAATCCCGGACTCAAGGCCAGCCAGCTGACCGATGAGAACATTTCCGCCATTACCACTCTTCTTCAGAACGACTATGTGGTGGAAGGCGATCTCAGACGTATGCTCGCCCAGGACATCAGACGTCTCCAGGCGATCAACTGCTACCGCGGTCTCCGTCACCGCAAGAGTCTGCCGTGTAGAGGTCAGCGCACCCGCACGAACGCCCGTACGAGAAAGGGCAAGAAGCAGACCGTCGGAGCTATCCGTGACAAAACGCAGAGACGTGTAGCCGCGTCCACCGCGGACGCCAAAGCTGCCGCCGCCCCGGCAGGAAAGAAATAATTCTTTCGGATCTGAGATAAAACTTGAGAAAGGTTTCCAGGAAAAATGTCTGAAAACAAAGAAAAAGTAACGGCTCCGGCGGCGGAAGCGGCTCCTCAGGCTGAGGCTGCCGCAGCTCCCGCAGCTGCTGATAAGCGCAAAAAAGGCGGACGCTATGTTCCGTCCGGTATCGCCTTCGTTCAGGCGACGTTCAACAACACGAAAGTGACTTTCACCGACCTCCACGGCAACGTTCTCTGCTGGTCCACCGGCGGAAAGAACGGCTTCAAGGGTTCCCGCAAGAGCACGGCTTACGCCGCTCAGGTTGTCGCGGCCGACGCTGCGAAGAAGGCGGAAGCTCTCGGCATGAAGGAAGTCGAAGTCCGGATCAAGGGCCCCGGCGCGGGCAGAGAATCCGCAGTCCGCGGAATCGCCTCGACCGGTATGGAAGTCAATGCCATAAAGGACATCACGCCCGTTCCGCACAACGGATGCAGACCGCCGAAAAGACGTCGTGTCTGATCCGGCGAATCCGCAATCGTTCCGCAATGGTTCTGTCCCGGTTTCGGGACAGAGCGTGGTAGAATCAATTTATGGAGGTTTAAACAATGGCTGCCGCAAGCGTATTTCCCATGCCGCAGACGCTGGTCATGGATGAAAGCACAGCAACGAATAAGTATGCGAAGTTTACAGCACAACCGTTTCAGAGCGGGTTCGGGCATACGATCGGCAATTCTCTCCGCAGAGTTCTGCTCTCTTCTCTCGAAGGCGCAGCAATTTCCGCGGTCCGGATTGACGGCGTTTCCCATGAATTCGCAACGATTCCCTGTGTTGTTGAAGATGTCACCGAGATTGTTTTGAATCTCAAAAGAGTCAAGCTGAATCTTCACGGAGAGGCTCCCAAACTTCTTGAAATCAAGAAAAACAAGGCCGGCGAAGTCACCGCTGCCGATATCGTCTGCGACGGTACCGTTGAGGTCCTCAATCCCGAGCAGGTCATCTGCACCCTCGACAAGGATGTTCCGTTCCGTGCGGAAATCGAAGTCTCCAAGGGCCGCGGATGGGTTCCGGCGGAAAAGAACAAACGCCCCGACCACCCGCAGGGAACAATCGTGATCGACAGTCTGTTCAGCCCCGTCACCCATGTCCGCTACCAGGTCGGCGCCGCCCGTGTCGGCGAAGAAACCGAAATGGACAGCCTGGTCATGGAGATCTACACTGACGGACGAATCTCCGCCAAAGACGCCATCGAAAAGGCCGCCAAGATCCTGAAGGATCATCTCAGACCCTTCATGGGATCCCAGGCCAGCGATGACGACACGCTGTCGACCATCAGCGACGAGGACCAGAAGCTCTTCAAGATTCTTTCGCAGAATGTTGAAGTTCTCGACCTCTCCGTCCGCGCTATGAACTGCCTGAACAATGCGAACATCAAGACTCTCGGCGAGCTCTGCATCAGAACCGAGAACCGGATGCTCAAATTCCGCAACTTCGGCAAGAAGTCTCTTGATGAAATCAAGGAAAAACTGCACGGCATGAACCTCTCTCTGGGCATGACCTTCAGCGAGGAACTCGTCAATGCAATTCAGGCGGAAGCGGATCGCGTGAACAACGCGAACGGCAACAACGCCAACAACGGCAATGCCGAAGGCGGCGAAGGCGCCGAGGGCGAAGGCGAAGAAGCCGATGCCCAGAACGAAAACAATAATTCCACTCCCAAAAAAGAAGAAGAGGAGGCCTGATAAATCATGCGTCACCTTAAACATACCGCCAAGCTGGGCCGCAACTGCGGTCACAGAAAAGCGCTGCTGGTGAACCTTGCCTGCTCCATCATCGAGCACGAACAGGTTCAGACCACCATCCCGAGAGCGAAGGAAGTCCGCCGCCTCGTCGATCGTCTCATCTCGTTTGCCAAAAAAGGCACCGATCATCACCGCAGACTCACGATCGCCAAGCTCAAAGTCAACACGCCTTCCGACAAGGCTCAGACCAAGAAGCTCGTCGTCGAAAAGCTGTTCTCCGATCTCGCCAAGCGCTTTGAGAAGAGAAACGGCGGCTACACCCGCATCATCCGCACCGGCTATCGTATCGGTGACGGCGCGGAAGCCTGCCTGATTCAGCTCGTCGAAGCCGACGCTCCGGCCGCTGCTGAAGAGAAGAAGGAAGAAGCCGCGAAGTAATTCGTCTTCTCTTTCCGATCCGATTTCTGAAGCCCCGATTCGTTCGGGGCTTTTTCATACACAGAAAAACATAAAAAGACAAGATTCTTTTCTTAAGGAATGTCCTGGATTACAAAATAAAAATCTTCTTTTCCGGAATAGTTTGCATTTTCTATTTGAATGTTGACCGTTTCAGTGATAGATTACCGGAAATTATAAAAACGCAAACAACTCAAACAAGGAGTTTTCAATGAGCAAGATTCGCGCAGAACACATTTTTACTTCGGAATCGGTTTCCGAAGGACATCCCGACAAAGTTTCCGATCAGATCTCCGACGCGATCCTCGACGCCTGCCTGGCTCAGGATCCCGAGAGCCGCGTGGCTTGTGAAACTCTCTGCACAACCGACCTCGTCGTCGTTTCCGGTGAAATCACCACCAAGGCGAAAGTAAACTGGGAAGCCGTCGTCCGCGGCGTCGTTGCCGACATCGGCTACACTTCCGCCGACATTGGTTTCTCCGCAGAGTCCTGCAAGGTCTTCATCTGCATCCACTCCCAGTCCGGCGACATTTCCCAGGGCGTGACCGAAGGCGAAGGTCTCTTCAAGGAGCAGGGCGCGGGCGACCAGGGCATGATGTTCGGTTATGCCAGCAATGAAACCAAAGAACTCATGCCGGCAACGATCCTTTACTCTCACAGAATCGTCGAGGAACTCGCACGTCTCCGCAAGACCGAACCCGAAAAGTACGGCTATCTCCGTCCCGACTCCAAGAGTCAGGTTTCCATGCTCTACAAGGACGGCAAGCCGGTCAAGGTCACCACGGTCGTTGTTTCGCACCAGCACTCCGACGATATGGACATCAACGTCTTCACACAGGTTGTCAAAGACGTCGTCAAGAAAGTTATTCCCGCTGAATTCCTCAATGACGATATTCAGTACTATGTGAATCCGACCGGCCGCTTCGTTATCGGCGGACCGAACGGCGACACCGGTGTGACCGGCCGCAAAATCATCGTCGACACCTACGGCGGCGTCGGCTCCCACGGCGGCGGCGCTTTCTCCGGAAAGGATCCCTCCAAGGTCGACCGTTCCGCTGCTTACATGTGCCGTTACATTGCCAAGAACATCGTGGCCGCCGGACTCGCCGACAAGTGCGAAATCCAGGTTGCCTACGCGATCGGCGTGGCGAAGCCGCTTTCGATCAACGTCGATACCTACGGAACCGGAAAGATCTGCAACGACGCCGATCTCGAAAAAGTCGTGGAGAAGGTCTTCGATCTCCGCCCGGCTGCGATCCTTGCGAAACTCGATCTGAAGCATCCCGCTAAGAACGGCTGGGCATATCGTCAGACCGCCGCTTACGGACACTTCGGCCGCGCCGGATTCCCCTGGGAGAAGACCGATATGGTCGACGCTCTCAAGGCTGCCGCAGCCGCATATCTGAAATAAGCGGTCCGAACCAATGACATCCGGAAAGAAAAAAATACTGGGCTTCGGCTCCGCACTCCTCGACGTTCTCGCCAACGTCGAGGATGATTATCTGAAGACCGTCGGCGGCGAAAAGGGCGGCATGGTGATGATCGACGCGAAGACTGCCGATCATCTCAGCGCCACGCTTCCTTCCACGCGCAAGGTGGTCGGCGGTTCGGCAGCAAACACGATCGCCGGACTCCAGAAGCTCGGCATGAAAACCGCATTCCTCGGCAAAGTCGGAAATGATGCGGAGGGAGATTTCTACCGCGCGGAATTCGAACGCATGGGCGGTGATGCTTCCCGCTTCAAAACCGTTGCAGATGTCCGCACCGGACGCTGCATCAGTCTCATCACGCCCGATTCCGAGCGCACCATGCGCACCGATCTCGGCGCTGCGGCGACCTTCAAGGTTACGGAAATCACGGCGGAGGATTTCCGCGGAATCAGCCATGTCCATGTGGAAGGCTACATGCTCTTCAATATGGATGTTTTCCTGCATGTTCTGAAGCTTGCAAAAGATCACGGCGCAACGGTCAGTCTTGACCTCGCGTCCTTTGAAGTCGTCCGCATCTTCCGTGATAAACTCGACGATATTCTCCGCCGTTATGTGGATGTTGTATTCGCAAACGAGGATGAGGCGCGCGAATTTCTCGGCGCCAAGGATGAAATCGACCCGGCGCAGGCGGCGGATGCTCTGCTGGAATTCTGCGGAACCGCAGCCGTCAAACTCGGCAAACGCGGAGCGTACATCAAGAGCGCGAAAGAAACGGCAGCCGTCAGTTCGGAACTTGTAACCGCGATTGACACCACCGGCGCGGGCGACCTCTGGCAGGCCGGATTCCTCTATGCGTGGCTCAACGGCTACTCGCTCGAAACCGCCGGAAAAATGGGGGCAATCCTCGGTGCGGAAGTCGTCCAGGTCATCGGCGCGGCAATTCCGCCGTTCCGCTGGGAACCCATTCGCGCACGCTTCCAGAAGCTCATTTATCAGGATTCAAAATAAGGACAGTCTAAATGGCAACGAAAACTGCTGCAAAAAAGACCGCGGCGAAGAAACCCGCCGTAAAAAAAACAGCTCCGGTGAAAGCCGCCGCTAAGAAAGCCCCTGCAAAAAAGGCGGCTCCGTTTACCGATTACAAAGTCCGCGACATCGGTCTTGCCGAAGCCGGGCGCAAGGAACTCGACATCGCCGAACACGAAATGCCCGGTCTGATGGCCGTCCGCGCAAAATACGGAAAGAAAAAACCGCTCAAGGGCGTCAAGATCATGGGAAGTCTCCACATGACAATCCAGACTGCCGTCCTGATCGAAACCCTCGTGGAACTCGGCGCTGACGTCCGCTGGGCCTCCTGCAACATCTTCTCGACGCAGGATCAGGCTGCCGCGGCCATCGCGAAACGCGGAATTCCCGTGTTCGCATGGAAGGGCGAGACCCTCGAAGAGTACTGGGACTGCACTCTCCGCGCCATGACCTGGCCGGACGGCTCCGGTCCCGACCAGATCGTTGACGACGGCGGCGACGCGACCCTTCTCATCCACCAGGGTGTCAAGGCGGAAAAGGATCCGAAGTCCCTCAACCGCAAACCCTCCTGCGAAGAGGAAGGCGTTATCATCAACCTGCTCAAGAAGACCCTCAAAGAGGATCCGAAGCGCTGGAGCAAGGTTGCAAAGAACGTTCGCGGCGTCTCTGAAGAGACCACTACAGGCGTGCACCGTCTGATCCAGATGGAAGAACGCGGCGAGCTGCTCTTCCCCGCAATCAACGTCAACGACTCTGTGACGAAATCCAAATTCGACAACATCTACGGCTGCCGCCACTCCCTGACCGACGGCATCAAGCGCGCGCTTGATGTCATGCTCTCCGGCAAACAGGCTGTCGTCTGCGGTTACGGCGACGTCGGCAAGGGTTGCGCCGAGGCGCTCGCCAATGAACGCGCCCGCGTCATTGTGACCGAAATCGACCCGATCTGCGCTCTCCAGGCGTGCATGGCCGGCTATACGGTTGCTACGGTTGAGGATGCCCTCCCGACCGCCGACCTCTATGTCACCACCACCGGCAACTGCCACATCATCACGGCAGAGCACATGTCGAAGATGAAAGACCAGGCGATCGTCTGCAACATCGGTCACTTCGATAACGAAATTGAAGTTGCCAAGCTCAAAGCCTGGCCCGGCATCAAGATTACCGAAATCAAGGGACACGAGTGCCCGGTTCACATGTTCACCTATCCCGACGGTCACAGCATCTATCTGCTCGCCGAAGGACGCCTTGTGAACCTCGGCTGCGCGACCGGCCATCCGAGCTTTGTGATGAGTTGCTCGTTCGCGAACCAGTCTCTTGCCCAGATCGCGCTTGCGACCAAGAAGCACGAAGTCAAGGTCTACCGCCTTCCGAAGGAACTCGACGAGGAAGTCGCCGCGCTCCATCTGGAGAAGCTCAACGCCAAGCTCACGAAGCTTACGAAGGAGCAGGCGGACTACATCGGCGTTAAGGTCAACGGACCGTACAAGCCGGAATACTACCGCTATTGATCAGCGGAATCACAGACGGGACGCCGGTTTACGCCGCGTCCCGCTTTTCATTTTAAAGGTTTTTCATGTTTGATTTTTTCTTCAGCGGATTTTCCGTGTTCGACCTTTCGATGCTGATTGTTTCGGCAATTTTGATCGGACTGAACAAAACCGGCATTCCGGGGCTTGGGCTGGTTCCGGTTCTGCTGCTGACGATGGTGTTTCCGACGCGTCTTTCGACAGGGCTTCAGCTGCTGATGCTCTGCATGGCTGATGTCGCGGCGGTTGCCTGGTACCGGCGCAGTGCGAACTGGAAACTGATTCTGCGTCTGGTGCCGTCTGCCGCAGTCGGGCTCGGACTGGGAGCGGTTCTTGTTTCAGTCCTGAACGATTATGCCATGGCGAAAGCGATCGGCGCGATAGTGGTTCTGCTCTGCTGCATCAGCATTGTGCGAGACTATGTGCTGAAAGATAAAACGGTTCCGGCGCATTGGGCGGTCGGGGCGGGAGCGGGTCTTCTGGCCGGTTTTACGACGATGATAGCGAATGCCGCCGGTCCGGTTGCCGCACTCTATTTCCTTGCCTTGAAACTCGACAAGAAGGAGTATGTGGGAACCGGCGCGTGGTTTTTCCTGATTATGAACTGGACGAAGCTGCCGTGTTTCATTCTTCAGGAGCGGATAACGTATCAGTCGTTCAAAGCGGATGTTGCGATGATTCCGTTTATTCTTCTTGGTGCGGCAGTCGGCATCATGTGTCTGAAATACATTTCGCAGGCATGGTTCAACAAAATCGTTCTCATCTTCTCGATTCTTGCCGGCCTGAAGCTGCTGATCTGGTAAAATTGCAGGCGTTCGTTTAAAAATTTGCAAAACGGGAAAGGGGATGTATAGTAACCTCCATAGTGTTTCAACAAAGGAGGAAAACTATGGAACTCAAATATCTGAATCCCCTGATGAAGAGGGGAAGCGATTTCCTGCAGTGCAAGTATCCCATTCTCTGCGGTGCGATGACATGGGTGTCGGAACCCAATCTCGTCGCGGCGGTCTGCAACTCCGGATGCTTCGGATGTCTCGCGGGCGGAAACGCCCCCACGGAAATCCTGCGCCAGCAGATCGAACAGGTTCGCTCGCTGACAAAAAATCCGTTTGCGGTCAATCTTATCACCATCGCGCCCGCATATCTTGATCATCTCGCAATGCTTAAAGAGGCGAAAGTTCCCTACATCATCTTTGCCGGAAGCTTCCCGAAGGAAAAAGAGGTTCTCGCCGCAAAAGAAACTGGCGCAAAAGTCCTCTGCTTCGCATCGACCGTTTCGATTGCAGAACGCATGATTAAATTCGGCGCGGATGCTATCATTCTTGAAGGCAGCGAGGCGGGCGGACATATCGGTCATGTCTCTTCCGTTGTTCTGATGCAGCAGGTTCTCTTCCGCTTTGCGGATCAGGTCCCGATGTTCTGTGCGGGAGGAATCGCAACCGGAAAGATGATTGCGCACACCTTGCTCATGGGCGCAGCGGGTGCTCAGCTCGGAACCCGTTTCGTCATGACTGAAGAGTGCAAAGTCCATCCGAAGTTCAAAGAGGCGTTCAGCCGCGCGAATGCGCGCGACGCCGTTTCCACGCCGCAGTTCGACTCCCGTCTGCCCGTCGTCGCGGTCCGCGCGCTCCGCAACAAGGGAACCGATGAATTCGGCAAGCTCCAGCTTGCGCTGCTCAAGAAGCTGGAAGCGGGCGAGATTCACCGTCAGGAAGCGCAGGAGCAGGTCGAAAAATTCTGGATCGGCGCGCTCCGCAGAGCTGCAATCGAGGGCGATACCGACAACGGTTCGCTCATGGCCGGACAGTCTGTCGGACTGGTGGACAAGGTTGTTCCCATCCGCGATCTTGTCACCGAGCTGCTGACCGATGCGGAAAAGGAACTCGAACAGGTTCGTTCCAAGCTCTGCTGAAAAAACTCCAAATCCGAAAAGCTCCTCTGCTGTTTCCGCAGCCGGGGAGTTTTTTTTTACAGTTCCCCAGTAAAAAATGCTGCGGAGGTGCATTGATCGGTTAAGATTATCATGTTTTCTCAAATAATTATCAGTTTTTCTCATTTCGGCTCTTGACAATTCCGGAAAGAGGAGTTACGTTACAGACGAAACAGGAGGATTTTTATGCATCAGAACCAGAATAGAATCGATTTTGTCGGACTCGGATTCTGCAGCAACGACGATATTTGTCTGCTCCCGGAAATCCCGATTGACCATAAAGTGCAGATTATCGAGCACATCATTCAGGGCGGCGGCCCGGGCGGAACGGCAACCGTCGCGGCGGCAAAACTCGGACTCTCCGCGGCGTTCATCAGCGCGGTTGGCGACGATGCCGCAGGCGACCGCATGATCGCGGATTTCGAGGCGGACGGCGTCAGCACCGCCGGAATCGTGCGCCGCAAAGACAGCATGTCGCCGCTCGCGTACTGCTGGATCGATGCGCCGACCGGAAAACGCAGCGTCGCATGGACGCGCGGCACGCTCAAAGAACTGCTTCCCTCCGAAGTCGATATGAATCTTGTCCGTTCCGCAAAGATTCTTCATCTCGACGGACACAACACGGAGGCCGCGATCGCGGCGGCGGCGGAAGCGAAAAAAGCCGGAGTGATTGTCAATTTCGATGCCGGAACCATTCGCCCGGGCGTGGAAAAAATCATTGAAAATACCGATATCTTTTTTACATCGGAATATTTCGCCCGCGCATGGACCAAAGAAGACGATCTGGAGAAGGCGCTCGTCAAACTGCTTGATGAAGGCGCGAAGGTGACCGGAATCACGGTCGGCGAAAAAGGCTCGATGGCATGGATCGACGGAAAAATCGTCCGCTGTCCCTCGTTCGACGTCGGGCGCATTGTCGATACGACGGGAGCGGGAGACACTTTCCACAGCGCGTTCGCGGTTCGCTATCTCGAATGCGGCGATATTTATGAATCCATGCGCTTCGGTTCAGCCGTCGCCGGACTCAAATGCCGCAAGCTCGGCGGCCGCGCAGGGCTTCCCGACCGCAAAACTGTTGACGAATTCCTGAAAAACAACTGATACTCACAGGAGGAACAGCAATGGCAAAGACATTCAAGATCGGCTATCTTCCGCTGACGAAGGCAAACTGGACGAACGAGACTCTTGAAGCCGCGCGCAAAAACGCGAAGGAATATCTTCAGAGTCTGCCGGGAGTCGAAGTGATCGGCGGCGACCGCATGATCGATTTCGAGGACAAGGCGATTCAGGAACTCGATTTCTTCGAAAAGGAACGCCCGGACCTGATCGTCGCCCACTTCATGACATTTTCGCTCGGCGTGATCGTCCCGATGTTCGCGCAGCGTCTCAAAGTTCCCGTCGTGCTCTGGTCGATGAAGGAGCCGGATCCGAAGGGCGGACGCCTCCAGAACAACTCTTTCTGCGCCGCGAACATGAATTCCCATTTCATGTACCGGATGCATGTTCCGTATTTCCATATTCACGCCGAAGTCGGTTCCGCGGAAGCGAACGCCGGACTCGAAAAGGCGATCCGCGTAACCCGCACGGTCAACATGCTCAACCGCATGAGAATCGGCGTGATCGGCGGTCGCGTTCCGGGATTCTTCACCTCCAGCTGCGACGAGATGCTTCTCCGCACGAAAGTGGGGCCGGAAGTCAAATTCATCACCGAACATGAGGTGATCGAAGCCGCCCGCAACCTCAAGCCGGAAGAGCTCGACGCCGCAATGAAGACCATTCTTTCCGACGCCAAAGTCCATCCGACTGACGGACCGAGCGAAGAACAGCTCAAAAAATCCGCCGCGCTCTTTGCGGCTGTCGGCAAGATGAAAGACAAATTTCTCGTCGACACCTTTGCAATGCGCTGCTGGCCGGAGTTCATTTCGAACGATCTCTACGGTATTGCCGTCTGCTCCACAATCGGTCATCTGACGAACCACGGATTTCTCACTGCGTGCGAGGGCGACGCTTACGGCGCTGTCATGATGCGCATGGAACAGGAGCTTACCGGCGAACTGCCGTTCTTCTGCGACATGATTGTCATGGAGGGCGACTACGGCGTTGCGTGGCACTGCGGCGCGGCTCCCTGCAAGCTCTGCAAACCCGGTTACCAGCCTCAGCTCTGCCACAGCGCAACGGTGGAAGGCGGCGGAGTGAAGGGCGTCACCGACGAATTCCCGCTCAAGCCCGGACGCGTCACTCTGGCTCGTCTCGGCGAAAAGCGCGACGGAGACGGTTTCCGCATGCTGATTGCGACCGGCGAAGCGCTCGACACGGATCTCTTTGTCCGCGGCAACCCCGTCAAAATCAAATTCGATGCAGGCTGCGACAAGCTCCGCGATGTTGTTATCAGCCAGGGTTGGGAGCATCATTATGCGCTCTCCTACGGCGACATTGTCCCGGAACTTCTCGACATCTGCCGCATTCTCGATATCGAACCTGTGGTCGTTCAGTAAGAAAGGAGCTCGAATATGAGCAACGACAAACTTCTGATTCATCTTTCCCCGAAACAGGGATACAACAAGGTTTTCGATGTGGGCGAATACAATATGGCGCTCACTTCGTTCGGTCTGATCCAGCTTGCGGACGGAACCTCTTACAAGGGTTCCACCGGCGATTTCGAAGTCGCGCTTGTCCTCCTCGGCGGTAAATGCTCCGTCAAGGGGAAGGACTTCCATTTCGCGGAAGTCGGAAAACGCAAAAACGTGTTCGACGGAAAACCGCACACGGTCTACCTCCCGCGCCACACCGATTATGAAATCACCGCGCTCGGCGACGTCGATATTGCGTACAACGCGTCTCCGGCAACCCGCGACACCGCGCGTCCGACCGTCATCACTCCGGAAGAGTGCAGAACCCTCTCGCTCGGCCGCGACAACTTCTCCCGCGCCGCCACGATCATGCTTGATGAGAAATTCGATTCCGAGCACTTCTACATCGGCGAAGGCATGATTCCCAGCGGCAACTGGTCCGGCTATCCTCCGCACCGCCACGACTTCGACAATCTGCCTGATGAAATCGACATGGAGGAGACTTATTTCTACCGTTTCGATCCCCCGCAGGGCTTCGGCATTCAGAAAGTCTACCAGCCCGACGGTTCCATCGACGAAACCTACACGGTCAAAAACAACGACACCGTTGCGATTGCCGAAGGCTATCATCCGCTCTGCGGCGCTCCCGGCTACCAGATGTATTACCTCTGGACCATGACGGGCAAAGTCAACCGCGGCCTCATCTCTTACAAGGATCCGCTGCACAGCTGGGTAAAGTGACATGAACGGCGACGACACCATTCTTCTCGGCATAGACTTCGGTTCCGGCGGCTGCAAGGTCTCCGCGATCGACTGCACGGGGCTTATGCTCGGCGATGCGTCTGTGGAATACACCACGCATTACGAGCATCCCGGCTGGTCGGAGCAGGACCCCGCCGACTGGTATGCCGCCATGTGTCTGGCGCTCCGCAAGCTTGAGGCGAAGGGCGTGAAACTCGGAAACGTCCGCGCTCTTTCGTTTGACGGCTCCACGCACAACGCCGTTCTTCTGGACGGCGCGATGAAGCCGCTGCGCCGCACGATCATGTGGACCGATCAGCGGAGCGTCGCCGAATGCGCTCAGCTCAAAGAACGCCATGCGGACTGGATTTTCAAAACCGCATATCAGATGCCGACGCCGACCTGGACTTTGCCGCAGATGATGTGGCTCAAAAACAACGAGCCCGATGTTCTGAAGCGGACAAAGCACATCCTGTTCGTCAAGGATTATGTGCGTTTCCAGGTCACCGGTGTTGCTGCGACCGATCACATCGAGGCGCAGGGGACGCTCTTTTACGACATGGCGAACCGCCGCTGGTCTCCTGAACTAGCGGAACTCGCCGGACTGGATCCCGCGGTTCTTCCGGAGCTCGTCAATCCGACCGACGTTCTCGGCTCCGTCTCCGCGAAGGCGTCCGCCGATACGGGAATTCCGGAGGGTACGCCTGTTGTCTGCGGAACTTCCGATTCCGCCGTCGAGGATTACGGCGCGGGCGCGATTGAGCCGGGCGACTGCATCGTCAAGCTCGCAACCGCCGGAAACGTCAATGTCATGACGTCTTCCGCGCATCCTTACCCGACGACTCTGACTTATTCGCATGTGATTCCCGGCATGTGGTACACGGTTTCCGCGACCAATGCCGCCGCGCTCTGCCAGCGCTGGTTCCGCGATCTTTTCTGTGATGCGGAAAAAGCCGCTGCGCAGAAACTCGGAATCAATGCTTTCGAACTGCTCGACCGCGAAGCGAACCGTTCGCCGCTCGGTGCAAACGGGGTGTTCTTCCATCCCTATCTCCAGGGCGAACGCTCCCCGTACTGGGATGCAAACCTGCGCGCCAGCTTCACCGGACTTGCCATTTCGTCGACGAAGGGCGATGTGATCCGCGCCCTTCTGGAAGGCGTGGCGTTCTCTCTGCTCGACTGCTACGGTCTGATTGAGCAGATGCAGCTGCCCGTCAAACGGATTTTCCTGATCGGCGGCGGCGCCAGGAGCCGTCTCTGGAGCGAGATTGTCTGCAACGTCTTCAACCTTCCGGTGCAGGTCTCGATTCCGGGCGACGCTTCGTTCGGCAGCGCGCTTCTTGCCGGAACCGGCGTCGGGCTTTTCGCGAACAGCGCGGACGCCGTCCGCAAATGTCTGAGGATCGACCGGGAGATTCATCCCGATCCGGAACGCGCCGCACAGTACGCCGCGCTCTTCCGCAAATACAAATCGGTGCACGATGCCCTTGCGCCGATTTACAGCATGAAATAACCCTTCAAGGAGGATAAAATGTTAGTCTCTAAAGACAGCTACATGTACGAAATGATTCGCACGGAACTTACGGACATTCTCGGCGACGAGAACGTCTGCACCCGTGACGCCGACAAGTTCGGTCACTCGATCGACTACTACTGGATCCCGGAAATGTGGCATGACCGCGGCATGGAAACCCCGAAGCCGGACTTCATCGTCCATCCCGGCAGCGCCGAGGAAGTTTCCCGTGTCGTGAAACTTGCGAACCACTACCACATCCCGGTCGTTCCCTGGGGCGGCGGATCGGGCTCCCAGGGCGGCGCGCTCCCCGTCTACGGCGGAATCATCGTCGACATGAAGCGCATGAACAAATTCATCGGCATCGACAAGGAAGCGCTCACCGTGACCTGTCAGACCGGCATGATTGCGCGTCATCTGGAATGGCAGTGCAACAAGGAAGGCTATTCCACCATGCACCTTCCGGCTTCGATTGCGTGCGCGACGATCGGCGGTTTTCTCGCACACCGCGGAACCGGCGTTCTCTCCACGAAATACGGCAAGATCGAAGATATGGTCATGTCTCTGGAAGTCGTCACCCCGACCGGTGAAATCATCCGCACGCTTCCGGTTCCGCGCCACGCCTCCGGCCCGGATCTCACCATGCTCTTCCTCGGCAGCGAAGGCACGCTCGGCATCATTACCGAAGTGACACTGAAGGTTCATCCGCAGCCGGAAGCCCGCGAATTCCGCGCCTACATCTTCAAAGATTTCCACACCGCAATGAGCGCCGGAGCCGAACTCATGCGCAGCCGTCTCCAGCCCTGCGCCGTCCGTCTCTACGATGAAGAGGAAACAATTCACCACGTCCGGAAAGTGTTCGGCATGGAGCTTGACAAGGGCGCGTATCTTGTCTTCGGTTTCGACGGCCGCAAAGACATCGTCGACTGTCAGATGCGTTATGCCCGCGAAATCATGGAAAAGAAATACAAAGGCAAAGACCTCGGCAGCAAAGGCGGCGATCTCTGGTGGCAGAACAAGTACAAATTCTTCTATCCTCCGTTCATGTTCCACATGCCGCAGGCGTTCGGAACCCTGGATACGGTTGCGACTTTCTCGAACATTGAAAACGTCTATCACGCCATGAAGAAAGTGGTCAACGAGAACTTCCCGCAGGCGCGTTTCATCGGTCACTTCTCGCACTGGTACGAGTGGGGCTGCATGCTCTATGCCCGCTTCATCTTCGAGGAGAAGGATGTTCCGAAGGATCCGCGTGAAGCCGCCGCGCTCTACAACAAAGTCTGGGATCTCGCCATCCGCGCGGCGATCGCGAACGGCGGCGTCATCAACGAACATCACGGTGTCGGACTCAAGCTCGGCCGCCTGATGAAGGAGCTTTACGGACCTGCGATGCCCGTGCTGGAAGGCATCAAGAAACAGCTCGACCCGAACAACATTATGAACCCCGGCAAATTAGGTTTCAAAGGAGTCTGATCATGAATATCGACAACTATACCGACGCAATTATGAACTGCCGTTTCTGCTTCATGTGCCGTCATCTTTCGGCAATCGGAAATGTGCGGTTCACCGAAGCCGACACCCCCCGCGTCCGCGCCGCAATGACCTACGGCGTCACCATGCATCCGGAACAGCTCGCAAATCAGGATTATATCGACACGCTCTACCGCTCCGACCTCAGCGCCTGCTGCCGCTTCCACTGCGTCAGTCATTTCGATGAGAACGGGCTCAACCTTGCCGCCCGCGCCGACATCGTGGAGGCCGGACTTGCTCCTGAATACGTCAAAGCCATTGCCGCTGAACTCAAAAAGAACGAAAAATGGACCGGTAAAGGCGAGGGCGATGTTCTCTACTTCATTGACAACTACACCGCCGAAGCGAAGACCGTCGTCAAGGCGTTCGATGCCGTCATGAAGAAAGCCGGCGTGAAATATCAGACGGTCACCGGCGGCTGCATCGGCAAAGCTCTGAACATCCTCGGTTTCCGCAAGGAGGCGAAGGAGGCAATGCAGAAGTTTGCCCAGGTCATCAAGGCGAGCAAGGCGAAGACCGTTGTCGTCTCCAATCCTGCCGCTTACGATGCGCTGGTTCATGACTTCAAGGAGGCTGGCGTCAAGCTTTCCGCGAAGGTTATGCACACTTCCGAGTTCATCAAATCGCTCAAACTCAAATTTTCGAAGAAGGCCGGCAAAGCCTATTATCTCGAAAGCGATTATCTGAAGAACTACAACGATGATATGCAGGCTCCGCGCGAACTTCTCGCCGCACTGAAAACCGATCTGATTCCGTTCGGCACCAACAACGAGGAATCCTACACCTGCGGCGAGGGCGCGGTCGTCCTCCCGAAAATTGATGAATCGCTTGTTGCGAAACTCGCGAAATACATCGAGGCGCGTGCCGATGATCCGAAGAAGGATCTCATCGTTGTCGCTTCTCCGTATACGAAGATTTTCCTGACGAAATACACGGCTCTCAACGTCAAGACTCTGGAAGAGCTTGCCGCTGCCTGCCTCTGATAAGGAGACCGGACTATGGCTCTTGTAACAATGAAGGAGATCCTCCTCCCGGCGCGCAAGGAAAAGCGCGCCGTGGGAGCGTTCAACATTGCGAACTACGAAACCGCCCGGGCGGTTATCCAGGCGGCGGAAGCGGAAAAATCCCCGGTCATCATTCAGCTTTACATGCGCCTTTTCGATTCGACGAAGGCGTTTGATCTTGCCGGCTCGCTGATCCGCATGGCGCACCGCTGCAATCAGCCGGTTGCGCTGCATCTGGACCATGGCGACAACGTCGGTCAGGTGAAGGATGCGCTTGCATGGGGTTACACCTCGGTGATGTACGACGGTTCCCGTCTTCCGTTTGAAGAGAATGTGCGTATCACACATTTCTGCGTGGAATACGCCAAAGCGTTCGGCGCGTCGGTTGAGGGCGAAATTGGTCATGTCGCACAGGGGGATGAAACAGCCTTGACCGATGTGAAGGAAGCGTATGAGTTCGCGAAACAGACGGGCGTTGATGCGCTTGCCGTTTCGATCGGAACCGCGCACGGCTACTACAAAGCAACGCCGAAGCTTGACATTCAGCGCTGCCGGGAGATTGCGGATTCCCTTCCCGAGACTCCGCTTGTCCTGCATGGCGGTTCGGGTACTCCGCTGGAGGACGTCCGCAAGTCGATCCAGGCCGGTATTGCGAAGATCAACATTGCGACGGAGTTCATGGATACCTACCTGAAGTCCACGCGCAGAAAGCTTGACGAACTGGATGGCAAGTTCCTTCCGGTCGACAAGTTTTATGATCCGATCGTGGATGACTGTGCCGCGCACGTCGCGCGCCTGATTCGTTTTTTTGCGGGAAAATGACCGCATCCGCCGCCGCACCGCAGGGGGCGGCGGCATTCCCTTGCTCACTCCTTCTTCCGGTTATCTATTCATTCGGTCGTTTCATCCTTTCCGGCACTTTTTCTGAACTTTTTCTGCTTCATGATTTGCATTTCTGCGATTCTCT
>ERZ1034842.184-NODE-184-length-32401-cov-303.841866_pt1 | contig 32401 bp, 44 predicted proteins | sample MGYA00520634_ERZ1034842 | MGnify/ENA primary metagenome ERZ1034842 (study PRJEB33766, sample SAMN09781734) | gut metagenome | biome: gut microbiome | host: Homo sapiens | place: Madagascar | study: EMG produced TPA metagenomics assembly of the PRJNA485056 data... | reverse complement strand
CTGGTCTCCGGTGTTGGTTGCCGCTGACCAGTCTCCGGTGTTGGTTGCCGCTGACTGGTCTCCGGTGTTGGTTGCCGCTGAACGGTTTCCGGTGTTGGTTGCCGCTGACCAGTCTCCGGTGTTGGATTTTTTATCATCGTCCCAGTTAACCTGATCTTTGATGTATTCCACACCGGCTTTAATAATTCCGGCAATTCCGATTTCTGCTTTAATAGAAATCTTCTTGCCTACTCGTTTACTGTCATCAGACTTCTGGTCATTCGCATCAAGCTCAACTTCACAGTATCTGGAACCGGCCGGTGCATAATATCCAAATACATCCAACGGATTCTCACAAGCATGAAATCCAGTATCACAAATTTCGGCTCTTTCTTCTTCATACTCTTTGCCAATTTCATACTGAAAATCACGGCATTTTAAGTCTTTGTCAAATCCCTTATAGCATTTCATTTTTCCTTCTCCTCCAAATTCAGCCCGAGCATAGCTGCACAAACTTCTTTCTTTAAATATGCATCTGCTTCGGTAGTGTTCAGATATGCTTCAAACGCCTTTAATCTCCCGATCAGCTCCGCATATTCCTCGGCTACGGTCTCTGCTCTGAAATCCATCTTATTTTCTTTCTCCATCACAATCTCCCTCGCAGTACGGACATTTGTTGTCCATCAAAATTTTGTTTAAATGGTCTGTTACTTTCTTCACATTTTCTTCCTGCTGATAACCACCTTCTGCGATGCTGTACATATCAAACTCTCTTAATGATTCTTTCTTATATATGTTGATGTGCAAGCTGCATCCAATCTTGTAGTTTGCGAAATGAAACGCTACTGTTCTGCCGGTTTCTTTCTGAACTCTCCTGCATAACTGATACAGTTCGTCTACGGTCTTATCAAATTCATTTATCTTCATTGAAAAGCCCTCCAAACAATTCACAAAACAATGTTTTTGCAATTTCCTTGTTTTTTTCTTTTCGAACAGTCTCAAATTCTTCTTCGTTCATCAATCCGATTTTGACCGCTTCGTCAATCTCATGCTTCACAGATTCCTCTGTTTCTTCGCCATCTTCCATAATGGTTTCTTTGATTTCTCGAACGACAACAGCTAAGTCAGCTATTAATTCTGCTTTACTGCCTTTAAGTGTGATTTTTCCCATTTTTGTCTCAATCATCTTTCTTTTCCTCCGATTCTTTTAATTTCATCCGGGTAAATAACCACGAATGATAATGCGAATATTACGATTGCTACTGCAACCGGCTGTGATGCACTGTCAAATCTCCAGAACGGCAGGTACGGTGACATACCGCCGATCAGAGCTGACAGGATTAATGCTTTTGCCATTTTTATATCCCCCCGATTTTTTATGTGGTATACTCTCCTTGTGAAAGGAGGTGTGTTTTATGGATAAGTTACAAATTGCGCACGACTTAGCTGTCGCAAAAGCTGTTAAAGATGGTTCTGACGCTAAAGAAATTGTCGAATTGTACCGCAAATACAACGAAGAATTTCTGAACATTTTAGCCCCAAATCGATCTCAGTCAGGTAAAGCGGTTCCTACTCAAAATCCATTTTGGGCTCCCCACTACTAAAACAGCCCTGTCTTATACGCATTAACTAAGGCATTGAGGGTGGAGATAATGTCCTTTTCTTCTCTGCCCTCTTCATAGGAACCTTTCTCATTTAAAGCATTCACTACTCTTCCAGAAAGCCCAAACGCAAGATACGAAATTATATCTCTCAGATATATTTCTTCCCCATTTTCTTTTTCTAAAAAATATCTGTGACTCCCGTATCCAGTGTCCCATTTCATCAAAGTTCCATTTTTTAAATTGCTGATAATTTTCTCCGGCTTTTTTTCTTCCTTATCTTCTGCCATATCCTCTCATCTCCTCTCATACTTATTCCTGTGAACCCTTTTCACCTTTACCTTTTTCTTCCGCTTCTGCGTTTTGAATGAGGCTTTCTTCCCGGTGAAGTGCTTGAAGTCATTTGACTGACTCATTGTGTATTATCTCCTTTATGCCTTCGTACAACGCTTTGTGAATCGGTGATTCTTCTGGAAGTTCACGAATCATTTCGATAATTTCCTTTTTCGTCTCCTCTAATGTCATATTCTTAAATTCTTCAGGTACTTCTTTATTCATCTTGTAACCTCCTATCGAGTTTTTTCTATGTGATGATACCTAAATCTATCAATATCTTGGCCAGTGCGCATATCGCCCATGCAGCCGACACTGGCCAGAGCAATATCAGGCATATCTTTAAGATTATTTCCACTGGATCGTGGTTCTTCCGCACACCTGTCTCACCTCCTACTTAATCTGCTTTAGCAAAGAAAACACCAACCGGGTCTTCGATATGAAATTCATCAATCATTACCTGAATCTCATTGCTGTTGAAAATTCCTTTCTGCATCTTTCCGTAAAATGTTTTTGGCGTAATTCCAAGCATTTTAGTAACGTCCGCCTGAGATTTTCTATTCTTCGCAAATATTCCTCGAAGTTCATCAGTTTTTATCATTTTGTCATCTCCTGTTTAATCACTGAAATAACTCTATTCCGTTTCATTCCTTTCTGTGCTATACTCCCTATGAAAGGAGAAAATGCGTGTTAGAAAAAACAGCTCATAAATTATTGAAAAAGCTTTATAAGAAACAGTTTCTAACTTTTGATGAGTGTCATAGAATCTGCCATACATCCGATGAAATGGGAAATCAATACGCTTCTTATTTGCTCAATCACGGATTAATTGAGCCCCATAAATGCGGATACATCGGGGAACTTAACGAGCCTGTCTATGACGGATATTCAATCACACTTGATGGTGCGGGACTGATATATACAGAAAAGCGCGATTTCTGGATGTTCCTAATACCATATGTGATCACGACACTCATAGCTGTCATTGCCCTTTTGGTAGCAATGAGGGAAAGCGAACCACAAGGTATTTTTTTCTTTTTCCCACCATTTTTCAAACTGTTCTGATGTCATACGCTTGCTGTGAGTTACATTTGTAAAGAAATAAAATTCTTTCATCGTTACCCTCTGTTGCAAATAACCCATAGCAGGCTGTATGTAGTCTTTTCTTGTTTTTCGCTTTTTCAGCTTGTGCCACCAGTAAATGTTGTACCATGGCATCTGGTCGAATCCCTCTGGCTTTTCTCCTACTCGTTCGTCCCAATTCCAATTATTTAAGTTGTAAATCATTTCGCAGATTTCCTCGTTTGAATAATTGGAAACATCTTTAAATGCCATTGTTTCTCCTTTCTTATAAGAAACTCCCCTGCGCATTCTCATTATCAATGCGGTCTTTCAAGTACATCGGCAACTCATATTCGTTTATAATTTTTATTGCCACATCACACTGATTTCTCTTGATTGCCTTGTAAGTATTCACACCAAATTCTCTACGAAGCTGCGCATCAATGTCGCTGTACACAAGCTGTCGCAATGAATTGTCTTTGTATGCCGGTGCATCCTTGCCGCCCAACATGGGAACAACTTTCTGATTCTTTGCCTTTGTGATTTTCTGGCATTCCAGTGCGAGTAATGGCATATCTCTTTTGAACTCCTGTAAGTCATCGTTGACAGCGTCAATCTTTTCTTTAAGTTCGATGTTGCCCTGTGCAAGAATCTGGATTTTGTCATCCATAGTCCATGATGGTAATTTCGGCTTTTCGAAATACTCATCCACCAGTCTGTCGTACACTTCCCATGCCTTGTCAGTGTTCAGCGACTTTGCGTGGAGGAATGCTCCTTTTTCTGTCCAGAGGTAGAGTTTATTGATTCTTGACGATTCATCAAAATGATGATTCGTTTTAAATTCCTTTAATTCTTCGCCATCAAGACATACAAAATGTTTTCCTTCAACATATCTCTCTTTATTTCTATTGAAATTGTTTGAGATAATTCTTGTATCAGTTTCATATGCTTCTGCGATCTGCTGTGTAGTAAGAACTCGAATGTTCTTATACTCTGTTATTACTAAGTTATTCATTTATCTCCTTTCATGTGATATACTCTCCTTATAGGAAGGAGGTGTGTAAATGCGTAAACAAGTTTCAGGTTTATGTCCTAAGCAAAATAAAGAAGCTAATATTTCTGTGGACTATATAGAGTCCCCAAACTTCTCTGAAATCACGTATATAAAAGGCAAAGTGAATTGTGATTATGAGAACAGATTTGGATGTGATTATCTCAAATGTCCTTTATATAAATCGCTTCCACAGAATCTGTAAGTTTTCTTTATAATCTGTTTCTCCTTTTTAGAAAGGAGGTGATTAAACCATGATATATAGTGGATTCTGTACTAAACAGAATAAAGATTATTGCGTAGATTTTACCGAAATCTCCGTATCTTCTCTGGAAGATAATGATTCTCGAACTATTCACGGCAGATTAAGATGCAGATACGCGGGTCTTACTGGATGTTGCAATCGTGCCAGCGATTGTTCAATCCTGAAAAACCTTGACAAGTAACCAGATGGCTCTCTGAAATATGGGAGCCTATTCTTTCTCACCAAATTCAACAGGTATTTCGCTCTCTTTGAATTTAATGCTTTCAATTTCTCCGACACCTGTTTGATTTATCTTTAATACTCTCAAATCAATTGATAAATCCAAGGCATTTAAGTCTATCGAAAGTGTTGGTATCGAATCTCCGGGCTTCTGTTTCAATTCAAAACTTCTTACTCCATCAAGTTTTCTGCCATCCGCAAGAATTTCTGTGAAGATTCCTTTTTCGCCGTTTGCTTGACGGATTTCAATTTTGGATGCTGTCACTTTCCTGTCTCCTTTCTCAATCACCATCTGCCTTTTCGGTTTCCTGCCCCAGAAACTTATTCACGAAATACAACTGTCCTTTTCCGCTAACTTTTGTCGTGCGTGTGATTCTGACCGAACCATCTGGATTCTGGACATTGGATTCTTTGATTTCAAACAATCCCTGCTCAACGTATTTCTGTTTCGGCATATTTCGTGAACTTCCAGAAACCATCAGATAGCCATTGTCTCTCATCCACTGGAATAATCGTTTCTGTCCTATCTGGTATCCGTTCTGACAGATAAGTTTTGCCAAGTCTCCGATAAGAATTGATGTGTGACTTGCAGATACTGCATCTGCGAAGATTGTTTTCGGTCTATCAGCTTCAATTTTCTCCGCAAGAGACTTATTTGTATCTTTCAACTTCGTAATCGTCCGGTCTGCCATCTTCAATGCTCTGGCAAAAACCTGTTCTGGTGTGTTCCATGCTTTTTCGAGGTCTATGAGATATTGTCTACATTCTTTTCCTTTTTCAGTTCTGCTCATAAGGCAAATGTGTTTTGCCATATCTACTGACAAGGAATAGTCCTGTATCTCTCTATGTGCCCCATTATTTACAACCGTACCTGAAAGTACGCTTGTAAAATCTTCGTTTTCAATAAAGCCCTGAGAGTTTGTTTCAAACCATGCTGAGAATCTTTTACTAACCCCAAGGGATTTATGAAGTTCTCTTGCTGACACTGACGGTTGTTCGCCGTCATAATTAATTGATATTAACTGTTCCGTCTGTATCGCTCCTTTCTTATAATTCAATTTAATTGAATTTATTTGGTATAAAAATAAAATCCATAGGGATTCCAGAAAGTTCACTCATTTTTCTAAGTTGTGATAATGTTGGCTCTGTTTTCCCTTTTTCCCAATTAACTACTGTTACATTGGAAATACCGAATATTTCAGCCCATTCTTTCTGATTGTATCCCGCGTTCACACGAACGGCTTCTAATGAAATCTTTGGCATTTGTTCATCTCCTTTCTTAACTTCTGAGCCTATTATAATTCAATCAAAATGAATTGTCAACACCAAAATTCAAAATAATTGAATTAAGTATTGAATTTCTTTTAAATATGATGTACAATATAAAACGTAAGGAGGAAAAAGTATCATGACAGATGAAGAGCAGAAAAGAATTTTCTCAAACAATCTTAATAAGTACATTTTAAGAAGTGGGAAACAGCAGAATGAAATTGCCAAAGCCATCGGTGCTAAAGCATCCACGTTTAATATGTGGTGTAAAGGCAACTCAATGCCGGGAACTGGAAAAATCAGAGCCTTGGCAGATTATTTCAGAGTAGGAATGACAGATCTGACAGATTTAAAAGAAGACCAAGACCCAGATATTGAATTTGGAAATGTGGTTACAAAAATCGAGCAGTCAGACCCCCGTTTCAAAAGAATTATTCTTGAATACGATAATCTGCCGCCCGATAAAAAAGATTTGTTATGTGATTTTTTTGAGAAATTCATTTTCTAAGGTGCAAGGGTAGGAATTATTTTCCTGCCCTTTCTTCCTTATAAACCCTTTTTACGCACCCATAAATAAATTTTATCATTGACTCATTATGTATTTTCTGTATCATTTCAATAATCTCTTTCTTATAATCCATAAATAACCCTCCCTGTCACAACTACCACCTACATTACAGTATATGCCCGGCTTGTGGGAAATAGAACCGAACATTAGTTCGTTTTTATCATTACCACCGATATTTCCCCTTGGCAACTGCCAAATATACACATGGACTTTTGTTATTTCGTAGGCAAACTTCGCAATCTCAAAGAAAATTATGCTTTCACGAATATAACATCTGATATTGTAAATTTCCTTGATTTCACTCAGTTCCTGCGTCTGGGCGAAATGAATTTGTTCCGCAGCTTCCCTTGTGATCTGTGCATCCCTGTGGCGGTGCTCTGCCATATCATGTGATGGTATACACGCCAGACAGAATATTTCGTAAAATATCAGGACAAGTACGACTATCCTGTATCTGTTCTTCTCCATTACTACCAACTCTTTCTAAAAAATATATCGCGCATTATAGCACAAGCTTATGTGGTTTTTCCGGAAAGTGCAAAATCGTGGAGTTTTTATGCAAAAATATCCTGCTTTTTTGATATTTTACTATGCATAGTTTGTATGAAGTGGTATAATATTGTAAAACTTTTACAAGGGAGGAAATTGTATGGGATTGATAAAGTGTCCGGATTGCAAGAACAAAATCAGCAGTTCAGCACCAACCTGTCCGTATTGCGGCAGACCGATGAAAGGGAATAACAGTAAATCTAGTTCTATAAATCACAATGTCGGTTGCTCAACCTATGCTTTTCTTGCAATTATTGTGATGGTGTTTATTGGTTGGACAGCGGGGAAAAGTAATGATGATGCAGAAGAACCTATTCAAGTGTCAAGGGATGCTTCTACCAATGACGTTTCTGTCGAGAGTGCTTCTACCAAGGATGCTTCTCCTGTGGAAGATAATTCCTTTACCGAAATATCTCTTCCAGAACTATACACTAATTGGGAAAATTATAAATATCAAAATGTAAAGGTTTCTGGAAAAATCAGCGAAGTGAGTGAAACAGAATTTAGAATCTACGGCAAAACTGCTAGCGGGGAAAATGAAATAAAGATTATTCCTAAATCAATGCCAGATGGCATCCGCGCCAAAGAATGGGTTACCGTGACCGGAAAAACTTCAAAAAACCACATATTTGCTCTAAATGCAATAGAAAACGCTGACATTGTACAAATCGGAGCTGATGCGAAGAAGACGTACAAAAGTTTAAGAAATGAATATTTTAAAAAACATCCAGAAGAAATTCCGCCCACACCTACTCCCGAACCTCAGCCCGTATCTGTTGATGATTCAATTGTCCTTCCTGCTCTAAAGTTATTTGATAACTACGAACAATACAATAACCAATATATTACTATTTCCGCTCCTATAAGTTATGCAAGTGAAGGCGTTGTTGAAGTTGACGATGAATCTGCTGGAAAATTTTATATAACTCTTCTCAAACCGCGTTCCGACTTGTCTGAGGGGGATTATATGACAGTTACAGGCCTTGTTGATGGAATGTCACTTGGAGAAGTTCAAATAGACAATTCTAATATATCTGCCACTGGTGATGAACCAGCTCGATTGTTTGAACAGGGCAAGCAAGATTATTCAAATGAGTCCGGAAAGATTATTGAAGGGGTTGAATTATCAGAACAGGATTTCAAAGCAAGATGTAAAGAAATGTGGTATGAAGATATTGCGTTTTCAGAAAAAAATCTTGAAGGTGAATATGTGAAAGTTAAACTGTATATAGAGGATTCTGGCGTAATAAATCCAAAAAAATATTATGATTCGCAAGTCATGGAATTGATTCAGAAATATCATCTTGACAGAACGATAAGTATGGTTGGAATTTATTCTAAAGATACTGATAGCTACGGCAGTAGTAAAGATCTGGGTGTTTTGTATTCTCTGAATACGGGATACAGCGGAAGTGATTTCATGCCGGGGACATACATAACTCTTTATGGTAAAATTATAAATTATGCTGTAAATAAATGGGATGGTCACAATTCCGCATACTTTATGCCGAAATACATAGAGTGAAACTAAACAAGAGGGGCAACCGCCCCTCTTTCTCTTTGCCTGTTGTTCTTGCAGGCAGTTTCTTTATCCACACATCCTACCGGACACAGAAACCAATTTTGCGAATTATGTCAAACTTTAACGCTTTACACTAACAATTTTAAGTGCTACACTTTGTTTGTGGGGCAATAATACCACGAACAGGAAGAAAAATGTGTGTGCTGTCAAAATCATTGCGTATTTTGACAAAATTAAGACTGCGAAAGGAGGGTGCGCATATGAGAATAGCCATATGTGACGACAATCAAATTGAAGTTGACTTGTTTAAAGAGCACATATCGGGATTCTTGCGGCGCAAAGGAGATTACCGGTATGAAATTAGCGAGTATTCGGCAGGTTATCCGCTTGTTGAAGATGTGAAAGAGGGTAAATGGTACGATGTAATTGTACTGGATATGGTTCTGGAAAAGGAGAACGGTCTGGAAATTGCGAACCAGCTCCGGGATATTGGATATGATGGAAAGATTATCTTCTGGACAGCCGACGATTCTCATTTGCAAGAAGCATTTGACGTCGGGGCTATGCAGTATGTTGTAAAAGGTAAGGAATACGGCAGAATATACCGAGCTATTGATGAGATTCTGTCACAGATGAAGGATGAAACATTGACGTTCAAATTCCGCGGACAGATTAACCGGCTCAAATATGATGAAATCGAGTACATTGAAAGCCGGGCAAGGGTCTGTCATATTTTTGCGACAGATAACCGATGTTTCGTGACCACTTGCAAACTGAACGATCTGGAAGAAAAGCTGTCTGATAAGCGATTTTTACGTTGCCATCAGAGCTATCTGGCGAACATGGATCACATTCAGTCGGCAGGTGATAATTTTGTCATGGATTCCGGGGATGTTGTTCAGATAAGAAAAAATGGGGCAAGGGAAATCAAAGAAAAATATGAAAATTACATAATGAGATAAATAAAAACCGCCAGCGTCCGGAGGGAATTAACCGGGCTTACTGGCGGTTTCTGCTCACAAAGGGTGAATGTATGGAACAAAATTATTATATCATTTTACCTGTTATATTACAAGCGTCATTTGGCCATTTCTGTAATTCTTTTGAATGTTCCTTTCGGAATAAACTCAAACACAAATCCCTCATCATTCGGATAAGGGATACGAATGAAGTACCATCTTAACCCTTTACTGTCAGTTTCCACATACTTCATTACCTCTACAACTGCGCCTTTTTTCAGTTTTGGAAACAGCTTTGACGGGCTGTTTTTATTTGATTTTGCATAACATTTTGTGTCTTTTTTTATCTGTGCAATGTAGGCTCTGGTGTTCTGTTTTTTGACTACATCCGAGTCTGAATCTGACGTTGTATTTTTAACTAAACTGTAATTTGGAGTGCAGAATTTTGTTCCCGGAAGGTTGCTATTGTAGTAACTTTTCTGGCATACACCACCGCCATTTGCAATAATTGTAGAACCGCCAGAAGTATTTCCCTCGACTGTCCAGAACCGGTCTCCTGACACTTTTATTACGATTCCGGTATGTGTAAATGTGCCATTTCGATAAAAAATAACAATATCTCCAACTTTTGGATTGCTGTTCAGAGTGAACAAATCTGCCATTGTCGGGCAGTAAACGTATGGCCAGTGTTTCAAAAGTTTCTTTGTCGTATCTAATCCGAATGCTTTCATCATGCACCATGAAACGAATGCAGCGCACCATGGCTGTCCTTGATAATCCGGTTTAATATCCCTCCAGTATTTTGTGTAATTATTTTCTCCGGCGTTTGCTGTTTTGCTGTCGAGCTGGCTATTGCTTGCCTTTTCAAGATAACCAACTTCATTCTTTGCGATCTGGATTAATTTGTCAATTGCGTTCATGTCTGTTTCCTCACTTTCTGGAAAATATGTTTTTAATGCATTATAAACAAATCTCTGCCTGTCCTTATATGCCCCGACTTGATTCCCCGTATCTGTCTGGCAGGCTGCATAGAGATTGTCGAGTGTATATGGTTTCTGAGTCTTTGCCAGAATCCGTGTTACCGCCCCCTGTCCGCCTTGGTGCCTAAAGTTCACGCACATAGCTTGCGCTCTAGCGTCCGTAACGCCCTGTTTAAGGGCTTCTTCTGCATAGTTGGCTAATTGTTCATTCATAAGGCTATCTTGGCATTTAATACCCAAATCGGACGAAATAAGGGCAACTATGGTGTTAGCAAGCTGTGACACTCTGGAAATATTAAAACATTCCCAGTTTGCGGTCTGAACTTGCTCCAGAAGTCTGACCTTATCTATCTTCTCCCACTGTTCCGGGTCGGCATCGTAAATTCGTTCCAGAAGTGTTTTAGCTTCGGTTGCGTACCACTGCCCTGCCCCGATTGTAATTGCGTGTTCTTCAGAGCTGTTTGTATAGGCTTCCGTGAAGTCCGAATAATCCTGTTGTCCGTAAACCTGTCCGCCGGTTTCGACCGCATAAATAATCTTTCTGAGAACTGCTTTTTGTTCGTTTGTCAATACAATCCGCTCCTTTCATTGTTTTCGAATCTGTATTTTTGCTGAATGCCCGGATATTTATTGTGATCAACTTCACTCATAAACATATCAAGCGGTCTGGCGTATAATTTCTTGCTTCCGTACAGTGCCCTGTAAATCATCATGTTTTCCTTGCTTTCTGTGTGTTCGGCCAATCCAATAATCTCATACAGATAGTCGTTTGTTCCCGGATTCCTGATTGTTTCCCGTTTGAAATGTTTTACGATTATTCCCGGTTCTGGGATGTTCCTGTCATATTTATTCATGTACGTTGCTCCTTTCTACTAAATATGCCTTGTAAGTTCCGCATTTGTCCCTAGAATCAATTTTTATATGTTGTTCAAGGATTTTATCGAATCGCATGTAAAATCGTTATATGAGCCAAATACAGGGTTATTGGTAAAAATGGTTTACTTTGGGCTGAAACGAACTAAGAATGTCAGGGTCAAATAAGGCTTATTTGACGATTAATATATATCTCGTATATATATTAATATATATTCTTATTCTATTTCTTATTCTTATTCTATTGCGTTACATTGCGTTACTGGTAACGTTATTGTAACGTTACATTGAGATATTATGTAAACGAAAATTGCCTGTTGACAGAATATTTATTTTTGGATTTTATTATTTTCTCAGATGATTGATTTATTCTGAAAACAAGCAAAATTTACGTTTACAAATTATTCATTTTTTATTTTTAATATAGTTACATTTTAGTACGGTTAGGACTGAGATTTTGAGGTTATTTTGGCGAATAAGGACTTATTTGGATTTTTCTGGAAAATGCGCTCTTATTTGCAATTTTTGGGGTTCTTATTTGCAAAATTAACATTAAAATAAGCAAAAAGAGCCAAGGGATTGAGTCCGTTTCGGCTTGACTCGTTCCGCTCGGCTCCGAATTCTTTTAAGAATCAGATGCAAATTTTTATGGTTTTGTTATATCATATTTGGGGCGATTTTACAATGAAACTTAGTGTTTTTAAGAACGCAAATATTCTTTCATAGCAGTAAGATTTTCCGCTAAATATGCTCCGTTTGTAACACCAGTTTCTTTTGCTCGTTGTGCCCATTCGTCGCCGTATATAGGTCCCCATGAACCATGCCCATCATCCCATGTCATCCAATCATATATTCCATCAATAGAATATATATTGTCACTGTCTATTATCAATGTGTTCTTATTTTGCTGACTGACAGGCAATGGCGAATCCTGTATACTAATTTGCGAACTATGCACATATTGTCCTTTGTAGGCATGATATTCAGCTATATATAAACGTTTATTAGGGTCTATTTCTTTCACTTTGCATCCCACGTTGAAAAGCCTATAATAAACAGACTTTCCACTAGAATCTGTTTTCTTTTTATCATAATAAGTGAACGCAACTTTTTCTATTTCGTCAGGTTTATAATATTGCAAAGTGATATAATCTTCCATATACGGAAAATAAAATCCTACTTCGTCGTACTTAAAATATGGGTTAGAACCAGTACTTAAACTAGATGTATGGTCATACGCAAGTTTCATATACAGGCTTTTATCGAAAAGCCCTTTCTTTACTTTTTTCCACAATAGTGTATCGCCACCATATATAGCATTTGTGTCAGTGCCTGAAATAGGGAAATCTGTAATTTCTTTGCCATTTGCAAAAGCCCTATAAATCATTTGTCACCCTCCTATTCGTAAGTAAAATACAATGTATCTTTTCGGTCTGTTCCTGCCGCTACAAGCGCATCATAATCGGACTTTTTAATTCGCTTTACGCACCTTAATTGTGCCTTTTTGAGTTCAGCCGAAGAACTTCCAGAACTGTCCGAAAAATCATCAATCGTTGCAATTCCAGATTCCGTTCCGTCTGTAAATTCTGCATAACTAATGGTCGGCATTTCAGACCTTGTTCTGTTGATTGTGGATGTGATCTCAGGCGTGTTCTTGCCTAATTGCTGATTGTTTCCATTGTACGGGGAATTATTGGCAGTGTATGTGTCAATAAGCCCTGTAATGCCTAATTTCAGTGTTCTACTCATGATATAGCTGTGAATCACCCACTGTATTGGAGAACCGTCCTCAGAAAGCTTGGAATGTGTCATTTCCACGGTCTGGCCAACCATATTGAACGGATTCCCTTGCGCTTCCACGGAATATCCCTGTGCCCGATAATACTGTTTTTTAATAATATCCTCTGCAACAGTTCCGTAGCAGATTGCGTATTTCGGCTTTGTTCGGGTATAATCCCCGTATTCATTCGCATCGTAGGCGTAATTCAGCCAGTCTTGGTTGCCTACAAAAAAGCTGTTGCGGTTGTAGAATACATTCCTTTCATATGCGTCTTGTGCAGTCGGTTCGCCGGACGTAAATACTTCACCGGACGGGTCTGGGTCAGTATAAACGTAGTTAAAATACCACACTCTTCCCTCAGTTGCCTTGAAGCTTTTGAACCTGTCAAGGTGTACTTCAGATTCATAAAAATCGAATGTTTCAACGCTGGAAACTGTTGTGCCACGGTGTTTGCAGTTCTTTTTGAGCTTCTTATACTCAAATTTTCCATCACGATTCATCCAACCAAAGACATTGTTTTGTAGACATAAATCTTCCAGTATATTTGCCACATTCATTTCAGAAGAATTGGCAGTATTTGGTACATATGCATTGTCATATTTGAGTTTTACATCGACTTGTTCAATGCCGAGATACTTAAATAAAGCATCTCTAAACTGCTTCTGGGTGAACACCATTTGCTTGTCTTTTGTGTTGTTTTTATACCACCACGCAATGTCAGTATTGCGCAATTTGTACAGATAATCGTATGCCACAATGGTTCGAACAAATGAGTTTGCATCACGTTCCCCTGTCGCAATTTCACCCGTGAAAATCTTGATTTCTGTCCCTTTGCATTCAAGATAAACCTCTATTTTTCCAGATGGATAAGTAGCTTCATCTGTCCCAATAAACTGTGGATGGTAGCACTTGAACGTGATTTGGTTGGATATGCAGCCGCCAAAAATGAAGTATGCTTTATTACACAATGACTCCTGTAAGGACAGCGTATTGGATTGAATATTGTCGTTTGTCAAATCCTCAAATTCGTCATTTATCCAATGTACTTTTACGTTGATTGGGTCGGTGTTATCTTCGAATGGGTTCTTTCCATCCTTGGTTACTTTGATTTCAAATTCATCATATCCAATGAATGTTTCTATGCCATCAATCTCGGTTTGATAAGACACTGTGATGGTTTTTGCTCCGGCTTTAGAACTGTCAAAACCAGAAACAGTGTAATCTGTGATTTCTTTCTCTGTTCCGTCTTGCCTAACCACAACTACAACTAATCCGGTTGAATCAAACGATTCTCCGATTTTATAATAAATTTTGGTTGGATAATGGGAAATTCTGATTCCGGAAGCATCCGCAACCACTTCGACAATAAACGTTGCTGTAAAATCTTGATATGTGATCGTGATAGTCTTTTCGCCTGTTTCAATACTGTCTAAATCTGACACCGTATATCCGTCTGCCAGCACTTCTTTTGAGCCATCTGTCCAGACTGTCGAAACAACTAATCCTGTCGTATCTAAAGTTTCATTTTTGCGGTATTCCAATTTATTTGGAAGAGTTGTAATCTCTATCTTTGATATTGCAATAACCTCAATATCAAACGCGACAGTTTGCTCATCATAAGTGATTGCTACGGTTTTTGTCCCTGCACTTAACATATCAGGAGATGAAAACGTATAATCCGAAATTTCTGCTGATGTTCCATTATTGTATGTAGCTTTTACAACTAATCCTGAACTATCAAAAGATTCACCTTTCTTATATTTCAGCTTTGATGGTAACGAAATTATTTCGATTTTTGTTGCCTTAATAAGCCAGTCTACAGTTGCATTTGTAGCCGCCCATGGCGAACCGGAAATAGTGTTTTTTACTTTATTAATTCTGATATTAACACCACTTGTACCAGAAAATCCGCCACCTCCAATTGTTTTAACATTCTTCCCAATATATACGGTTTTTAGTTTTGAACACCCACTAAATATAACATTTTCAAGTTCTTCTATTAACGAATCGTCTGAGATTGTAAATGTTTCAAATCCGCAACTAGAAAAGCAATTGTTTGGAATCTTCTTTATATTCTTGGATAATGTGATCGAATCCAAAGAAGAACAGCTGGAAAACGCCGATTCTCCTAATGCTTCAATGCTGTCTGGAAGAATTACGTTATTAAGCAATGAACAGCCGGAAAAGCAATTTCCGGGAATAGATGTAATTCCATTACCTATAGAAACGCTTACCAGTTTTGTGCATCCTTGGAATTGACCGCCGCTGTTCCATTTTACGCTTCCGTCTAAAATTACATTTTCGATATTGGTATATCTGGAAAATGCATTGACATCTATAGTTCCACCGCGGATGGTTATATTTTTCGCTGACATCCCGCCTATCCCACTTCCGCCTTGCGTAAAGCCAACGTTTTCACCTCCCATTACGAGACTTTCAAGTGAGGAATTATAAAAGCTAAATGTAATGCTTGTAAGCGTTGATGGAAGAACTAAGTTCTTGACAAGCGGACAGTCATTAAAGGCTTGCCTTTTTATCGTTTCAAGTCCCTCGTGGAAAGTTATTTCCTGTAAATTCGAGAGTCCAGAAAAAGAAGAACTTCCAATTGTTTTCAATGATTCCGGGAAATCAAGTGTTGTTATTATGCTATTGTCAGTAAAATTGCCATCTCCAATCTCAGTCAATGTATTTGGAAACGAAATGCTTTCAAGAATATCGGCCTTATAAAATGAGCCACCTGGTATTTTTGTAATTCCGTTTCCGATATTTAATATCTTTATTCTTTGATTTAAACTAGATGGCGTATTTTGAAGCTGATAATATGGTATAAATTCACCAGTTCCCGTGATATTCATAACCCCTGTATCAAGGTCAAGCGTAATTGTTACATCCTCTAAATTCGGGGTTCCTGCCTGTACATTGTATGAATCCAATACCTTAACTACAATTTCTGTAGTTACACCAAAATAATCTACAATGGCAGATTTTTCACCTGCGGTCGATGTATCTGCTTGTGTAATTGTGTATCCGCTTTTTATGTTTGAATCTTTAATTCCGTCACTATATGTTGCATTGATGTAGGAAACAGTAGTATTGCTTGTATCTCCGACAAAATATGCTGTTCCTGAATATCCTTGTGCCTGTATACTTACAGGAGACATAATCGTTACATCAAGCGTGGTAGTTATCCCATTATAGGACGCTGTAATTGTACAACTTCCCGGAGAACTGCTGTCGAAACCAGAATATTCCAATTGATTAGAATTTAATGTAACCGTATTCCCGTCACTTGTGCTTGCGGATACCACAATTCCGGTCGGGTCAAATGTGCCATTGATATGATATTCCGTTTTTGATGGCATTGTAGTCACTGAGATTCTGGTCAGAGATTCTTCCGAAACTTTCACCTCAAATGTGGTTGATGCAGTTCCAGCAGTTATGGTTATCGTCTTTGTTCCGGCGGTTTCACTGTCAAATCCAGATACTTCGTAATCAGTTGTTTCTATACTGTCCCCGGTGTTTGTTGTTGCAGTCACAACCATGCCTGTTGAGTCAAATAACTCTTTTTGGTAATAAGTTGTCTTATTTGGCAAAGCGGTTACGGATATTCCTGTAATGGATATATCTGAATACTTTTCATAAGAAACTTCCTGTGCGCTTCCGGCGCTTTTGATAAGAATGTAAATCGGAACTGTAGAGCTGATTGTTATGTTCAGCGTTGTAGTGGTTGAGCCGTCGGTGATTGACGATGTGCCGGTGTATGAACTACTTGTCGGTATCTGAATAACATTGATGAATAATGTCTGCCCCTCTATCAAGAACACTTCGTATTTCAGCGCATATGATGAGGATGTACTTGAATAATACACGTATCCCTCAACTCTGATTTTAAGGAATTTCTTTCCTGATGTGAGTGTCCCTTCCTGACGGTAAATATAATAAATCGCGCCGTCCCTACGCCAGATTTTGAGCTGTTCGGCGTTTTGCCCGAAACCGATGAAATTGTTTCCTGAAACGTATATGGTACTGGCAGTTTTGCCCGCATAGGTAAACCAGTCAACACCTGTGACACTGACTACATCATCATCGTGTTTCGTGTTGTTGACAACAGCAGTCATCCCGGCTGTCGTATTCAATAAACTGTCAAAAGATACTGTATCTGCCATAATCATCCTCCCGTCTATCTAAAATAAAAGAGCACATGAGCTGTGACACCCATACGCTCTGATTGTTAGTATTCGATCAGTGCAATTCTGATCTTGTTATATAAAATGTTATTTCCTACAACTCTGATAGGTTTATACTCAATATCAGGCATGTAAAAAACACCTGTTCTGTAGGTGTTTTCTTCATCGTCCCAGTATGTAACTTTGTACCTCCGCTGTGTCTTATTGACTAAGCCTGATTTAAAAACAGACTGCATTTCAATTTTGTCCGGTAGCCACATCGGTCGTGTGTTAAAGTCTATTTTAGTCTTGAAATTTGGGCTTGTGTCCCTATGTAAGAGATTATTCAAGTCCCTGTATGCTTCTATCTCTGTTCTCTGGTTTGGAGTTGCGGAATAATCATCGTAGGCTAAAAATTTATTCGGGAGAATTTGGCTTCCGAACTTTAACATCCAGCCCTGAAAATCAACGCCAGAAGAAAAATCACTCATAACCTATCACCTACCCTTCAAATATTCCGTAGCCATTACGATTTCTGAACTGCTGATTTTCTTCTTTCAGATAACCAATCAAGTGTCCATCCGCATAGATTGCCATACCGTTTAGGGCGTTTTTGACAGCCTGCCCGATCATCTGGTTATTGTCAAATGTGTTACTGCTGATTGCCATGACTTCTTTTCGAATGTCGTCCACGAAATCATCCGTATCAACTGACATTCTGCTTTTTACTTCCTGATAAGATGTACTCTTTGTAATGATATCCGCGGTTGGTGTATTAATCTTTTGCACTTCTGCGCTTATGTCATTGATGGTTGATCTGACTTGCGGAAGCATGTTTTGCATACCGAGCCGGAAGCCCTCAACGGTGAACCCACCGAGTTCCATCATTACCTGTGACGGACTGTGAATTTTAAGGACTTTGCGAAAAGTGTTGGATATGCTGTTCGCTATGTTCTGGATGTTTTTAAACAAAGTGTTATTCGCAGTATTTACAAATCCGTTGTTCAGCCCGATAATTGCATTTCTTCCGACATTGTATAAGGATCCTATGCTGTTACTGATTCTTACATTCAGTTTCGTGAACCAGTGAAGTGCGCTGGCGAATCCCGTATCAAGTCCCTCTCTGAATCCTCTACCGCAGAATTTGGCAAGTTCCTCGAACCACTTGGACGGGGAATGAATGCCGAGAGAATCTTGTGCCGGAGTCTTTATACCGTCATCAACCATCTTATTTGTGGCATCTTTGACGGTTTGGGAATTTTCTTCCATTCCTTTTGTTACCCCACCTGCCATATTTTTTCCAGTAGTTTTTCCAATATCCTCTGTGTATTTCGTGTCAATACCTTCGAGAACTTTTTTAAAAGCTTCTTGTACTTTTAAATCTGTTGCAGCGTCAGTTCCGGTTAGTCCTGTAATAAACCATCCTTTAGCATCCGCTCCAAACGTGCTGTATTCTGGCAGTATTTCAGATATTGCCAGTTTGAGGGGATCACTCAATGTTGACTGGGCTTTATCTTTCAATGTTTTACCAGAATCATCAATTGCATTTCCGAACTGAACCATCTGGTCTTCCCCGATTTTGTAAAATCCGTTTTCATCTGGTTCTAATCCGTTTTGGATTGCCTGATAAATCGCAATAGCTTTATCGCCAAGAATCTGTTTACCATCTTCCCAAATACCGCCCATTTCATCAATCGCATTGGAAGATTGAATAATCAGGTCTGCAAATGTCACCTGCTCTTCTGCCGTCTGCAAAGAATACAGTTTTGAGACGAGCGGGTCTGGATTGACTGTATTAATAGCTTCTGCGAATGATTTTATCTGCCCTCCTGCATTACCAGCTCCATCACTGGCATGAGCAACCAAATTATAAAATTCTTCCAAATTTCCGCCGGTATTATCAATTGATACTGCCAGGTCATCAGAAGATATTCCGGCTTCAATCATGGCATCTCTCATGCTGGTGAATATTGTCGTTGTACTTGTTCCGGCAACAAAGGAATTAAGCTTCGTAGAAAGCGTATCAAACATCTGTGATGTAATAGCCCCTCTTTCGTCAAGGTCTTTTAGCACTCCAAGCAGATTTTCAGAAGCAGTTTTGGCATCATTGGATTGCTCTTCAAACTGCCGCTCTTTTCCCTTGCCATCAACTGTTTTTTCAGTTGCAGCTAACCCAAGTCCGGCTCCGACAGCGGCTGCACCAAATCCCGATGCAAGCACGGCTCCTAATCCTTTGGCTAATGCACTGCCACCTTTTATCAGCCATTTCAGTCCTGCAAGGCTGGTTCCTAATGTGGAATATGCATTTCCAAGATTAAGTATTGTAGAAGCCAAATTTGTAGCTATTTTAATTGCAAAAATTGCTTCTATACCTTTGCCAATAGATTTCAATTGGTCTGGCGTAAGTGTTGACAAGGCATCAAACAGTTTTTTGAACGCTTTTCCGATGATTTTTAATGTATCGCCAATACCTTCAAGTATGCCCTCTGCGATAGGAGTTATAACATCTATGAATTTCTGGATTCCCTCTTGCACTGCATCCCAGTCAATATTATCAATGTAATCTGTTATCTTGTCTTTTAAATCAGAAAAGCCCTCTCCAATAGTGTCCCACGGAATATGAATTTTACCCATAGAATCAAGCTTTAAGAGGATTGCTCCAAGTCCTCCGGCGAGGGCAAGAAGCGGATGTGACGCAAGCATGGCAAGGAATTTTCCAACTCCCAATTTGTCAAGAATGCCTATGGTGCCTTTCAATAGCTTGATACCACCTAAGACACTGAAAAGTTGCCCTAACTTGTATCCAATATCCTGCGCCTGTTCCGGACTAATTCCTTTGATAAACTCTTTAAACTTATCAATCAGATCAGGGAGTTTATTCACTCCGTCTGACGCCTTGTCAAAGAAATCATCGAAGAAATCAAGTAATCCTGTTCCGACATTCTCAGCAAATGGCTCTAATACATCCCATAATTGCACAAGGGAAACATTGATTTTATCCCAGTTGATTTTTACGAGAAAATCGTTAAAAGCATTGATTAATCGTGGTAAGCCTTTTTCTCCTAATGTCCATGTTCCAAGTGGTTTTAGAAAATGTTTCCAGAAATCTTTTAGCGCTGTCCACGTGAAGTTTCTGAGCTGTTTTAAACCATTGTTCCAAAGATTTTTCAGCGCTTTTGTTGTAGGTTCTGCGGCTTTTGCAAGTTTCTTAAATGCGTCTGTAACCTTGTTTGCGAACGCCATGGCCTTATTTTCCATGGAATTGTAGGCAGCATCCCATTTTTTCTGGTATTCATTCAAAAGTTTATCAAGGGCATCATTGAGGATTCCCGCATCAAGCGCAGATGTGTCAAGGGATGGTGTCTTAATTTTGGAATTTGCAAGGTCTGACAGGGAACTATCGTTTTTGTTCATGATTTCCAATTCATCATAGGACGCAAGGAACTGTTTTAATTTTTTTGCATTTTTAGTCGCATTTTTCAAATTGTTATTAGTATCTTTTGTAGCATTATCAACATCAGAAATTCCAGAATCATCTATGGAATCAAGCGCATTTGAAAGATTTTCGCTTCCGCCACCAATAGAACCGAACATTTTTCCGATTTTGGTATCAACTCCAAGAAGTGAACCGATATATGTTAAAAGTCTCTGGAATGCAATTACAAGGCCATTGATATACGGTAATACTGCCGCAATGACTGGCATAAAAATGTTTCCTAATGCTCTGGCGCAGGATACTAAGTTTGCACGAAGTATACGTAACTGGTTGGCTGGCATATTGATTGTATTTGCCATATCCGCCCATGCATACCGGGTGGAATCCAGTATTACTATTGTTCTCAGCATTGCTTTACTTGCTTGATCCATCTTTGATACAGCCGTTTGCAACCCAAGGTTCGAAGCATACTGCTGTAAGTTTGCCACACGAATGTTCGCACCATATTTATCTACGGCACGGCTCATACCTACTAATCCAGAGGATAAATTCTCATAAACTGTGCTAAAATCAAGATTCTTAACAGATGCAAGGTCAGCGCCGATCATGGTTAATGCATTCGACAGTTTTAATGCCTGTTCAGAAGTCGTCCCCATAGATGATGATAACTGTGCGAACTGGCCTTGATAATTCAAGAGCATGGACGGATCCATGCCGAGTGATTTACCAGACTTATTTGCTGTCAGAATCGCATTATCAGAAACATCGAATCCAGACATTTTAGCTGTAAGCTCTCTGGCTCTCTGGCTGAACGAATCTGCGTATGCTTCTGCAGAGTCATACCCTGCTTCTGACCAAGTCTTTCCTACTTTATCCGCTACCTGTCGAAATGCCGCTTGAAAGTAGTTGTAATCTTCAAGGAAATTCATGGAGCTTTCGATTGCACCTGTGAATTTTGTGGCCGCTGTTTTCAAAGTCCAGAATTTAGCTACCAAAGACATAATGCTCGGAATGCTTCTCTTTGCGTTTATTCCAACGTTTCCAACAGCACTTCCAAGGCTATTAACCTTTCGCACTGCCCCGGCTGCTCCCTGCCCCAATCGACTAAATGCATTCACCGTAGACTGTGCCGCCCTGCCAGCGCTTCCACCTGCATTCGCCAGCTGTGCAATAGCTTGTGTCATTTGTATGGTATTGCGGCTGATTTTTGGGGCGGTACTCATTGTCTGTAAGAATGATTTGAGATTCTTTGACAAATTTTCAAGTTGATCGGCTGTCTTTTTTGTTTTATCTCCTGCGTTTGCCAGCTGTGCAATCGACTGGACAAATGTATTAATTGGTTGAGAAACTTCTCCTATTTCAGCGAATGCAGCTGTGATCTTTCTAAGATTTTCGCCTAAATTCGGGAGTTCAGACACAACTGTACCAATGGAACCGCCAGCATTTGCCAGTCTTGCAATCGAAGAAACAAACCGGTTCACGTTGTTTGATACGTCTGGAATACTGCTAAGACCAGATAATTCGGAAATCATGTTCTGAATCTTTCCAGACACATCGCCTGTGGAGTTTAATGTTTCGTTCAGTCTGCGGGTTGCATTTACGAATGAGTTTAATCCGTTGTTTCTCAAGTTCAGGCTACCGAGCGCACTCATAGACTGAACAAACTGTTGCAATTGACTGTTTATCGTTGATAAATTAAGCCTGTCTAATTTAAGTGCTTGAACAGCAGAATTGACCGTGCCTGCGGAAGCTGAAAAGTCTCTAAGATACTTGATGCTCTCAGACATACGACTACTCAGGTGATTCAGTTTATTACATAAATCATCAATGGATTTACTTGCATTTGATACGTTACTGCTGACCTCTATCGCAAGGCTATCTATTGTGTTGTCAGGCATATAAGCACCTCCTTTATTTCAAAAAAATAAAGGGCAAGCAAGACTACTATTCATCCTGCTTGCCCTCTTCATTACCTATTTCAGATATATTTGCATTTGCCTGCCTGATAAGAAGTTCGTAGTAACGTTCTTCTTGTCTTAGTTCTGCTTCTGATTTCTTCGGCGTATCTGGATTATGTTCAACCCAATTATTTTGTTTTTCCTGCGTAATTGGTTTACTTGGATAACTAGCCTTTCTTGGAAATATCACACACGAAATACTTGCTTTCATATACAGTCCGGTCAGCCATGACTGATAGTCCATGTTTATTAATTGCGACTGGATTTCTTCGTTTTTTAAGATTCCATACTGTTCTATACGGATTCTTAGGTCTTTCAGGGTACTTCTGAGAAATTCTTTTCTTGACATCCCAATACGCACAGCCATTGGATATAATTCATCCCAGATTATTTCGCTGTAGCTTTTTTCAAATGATCTGTCGGCTTCTTCGGCGCTTTCTTCGCTTTCATAGAGTCCATTGCCGCATTCATGTTGTCCATGAAGGTTTCCAGACCGGTTAATTTGAAAAAACCATCTTCCTCCATTTGTTCAATGCACATAGAAAACAGGCCGTAGAAGTTTCCCTGTTCATCGTCTTTATGCTCGGCCATATACTGTGCTGCAAGTTTTTTGGCGGTCTCTAAATCCGGGACAGTGCCATCACCGTCAGAGTGGTTGCCGTGATATTGGAGCAATCCGGCATAGAACGCATTGAGTGCAGTATTTGGAATGCTACTCATTCCAGAAACCATTTCTTTAAGGCTTCTGTCTGTTCCGCCACTTGTGGAAACCAGCATATTCATTACGGATTTCACACAATCATCAAACAGTGATGCTTCAATTCCATATTCAAGTTTGTAGTCTTTGCCGCCGATTTTTAAAACTTTATACATATTATTTGTCCTCCCAAATGTGTTTAAAGGCCGCTGTCAGTTGGAACTACTGCTTCACTCGGGCCGACATATTCATTGATAGTAAGAGACATTTCAACGGTTAACAGACCGTTCTGATCTCTTGCCGGTTTAGGAATGATTGTCGGCGGCTCGATTTTGGTGAAGAATGCTTTTTTGAGAGACGGGAAGTATTCTTCATACCACATGGATTTTCCCTCTGTTTTTGCTGTTTTGTATTCACTGATTAAAGATTCCCATTCAGCGATAGTTTCATCGGTTACGTTCACAGTTACGTTGAATGTGCCACCTGTGGAACCACGTCCTGCAATAGTTCTTTCAACTTCATCTTCAAGTGCAGAAGCGTCAATTGTCTCTACATCAATTTTGATCTCGTCAGAAGCATTAATTCTGTGGAGAAGTTTAAAAGTTGTCGGTTTAGTACCTGCTGTTGTTTCAACTGCATATCCAGTAAGCGAACCAACGGTACTTACGCCTGCTATATTTCCTTTTGCTGCCATACTCGGCTCCTTTCTGCTTTTTCAGCTATAAAATCACAATAAAAAAGAGCCACATGGCTCTGATGCGTAACCCTGCATCCGGGAGATAAAAGGATCACCGTCCTTTCTATTCATCTGTGCCTGTTTTCAGTTCTGGAAGCCCTGCTACAGATGTAAGCAAGGATAAAACGCCGGAAAGAATGGACGCGGATACGACCATCTTCCAGTCAACGCTTCCAAGGACTGTCGCGGTTCCGATTGTCGCAACTGCTGTCTGAGCAATTGTCTTAACAGCTCTGATTCCCGCAGCTTTCAGCCATTGTAATTTATCTTTACTCATAGGGACACTCTCCTTTCTTTTTTTGATATAAAAAATAGAAGCTGTTACGCTTCCAATAATTGCCCGGTGTAAATTCTGCTGTACCGGCTTATGATTCGTTTGAAACTCTTTTCAGAGTTCGAAACTTCTTCTGGCCCGTATGTCCGGCGAAAGCCCATCGAAACCATAGCCTGATGACTCTTGCTGTCGATTTCATATGCAGTCGATAAAGCCTTTGTTCCGGATGCGTAACTTTCCGTTTGAAACGAAAGAACTGTTGCGCATTCATGACCTTCAAGACTTGTTGACTGCGTGGGATTCCCCATCATGAACAATCTGGCGTATTTCGTTTTGCCAGATGCTATCGTCTGGCTTTTTTCCATGGAAAAATTGCCTTTGCCGACTGTTGGTTGAATATCTTTACTCCACCTAGAAAATACTTCTGATACTGGGTTGTTAATCGTGTCTGGCATTTTATATCACCCCGCCTGTTCTAACATATTCTGAGACTGGTCTTAAGGAAATCTCTTATTTGAGAATATCCCCATCCGCAGTCAATCAAACCACTAACAAGCATTTCCTTTGACTGGACAGCTTTTAGCTCTTCTTCTGTCAAGAAATCTCTCAGATTATCTTTTGTAGACAGTCCCTTTTCCTCTCGAAGCTGTTTTGCGGTTCTTCCAAATAAAGTTCGGTACACCATATCCGTATACGTTGAATACGCATGACCATGCATTCTCTCGTTTTCCTGAGATTCTTTAAGCGCATTGGTCAACGCCTGCCTTACTGCAATACCTTTGTCCCGTTCTCTTATTTTGCCAATAAGAAGTTTTTCCATTTCATTGAACTGGCGAATATATCCCTCTTTAAACTTCATTGCTTTTTCGCCGGTATATCCCATAGCAACAAGCGTAAATCCGTCTCTTGTCATGTAATACATCGGCATTTTTTTACCTTGCAAATTGATATAAGAGGACTGTCCAAAATTGGATAGTCGAAAATCTTCGGAACATTCAAGCTCTCGTATATCTCTTAAAACCTTGCTATGCTCTTTTTCAAAAGTTTCTGCAACATCAAGGCTAGTAACAACACTTCTTTCTACTTTTTGGATGACCATTGTTCCTACAAACATGCTTACATTCTCCTTTTCTATGTTTTTTGCATGAAAAAAGCACCTGCCGTTTTGACAGATGCTTTTATATGTTACAGTATATCATTTTTAATAAATATGATTCCATATGATTGCATAGCATATTCATATTTCTTCATGAACTGCATACTTCTTTTGCAATTCTCCTGATGTTCTGCATGATTTCTACACTTGCCTTGTAAACTGGCATGGTGGCTTCGGTACCGTAAGAACGTACCCATTCTCCAGAATCGGCATAATAAACCCAAGAATCATTCTTTCCATTCCCTTGCCCGTATGAACCGATAGTATAGTCAAGTTCTTGTCCTTTTGGATGTGGGCTTGTGCCTGCCGGGGTGTTGTAGTGGATTCCTGCGCCAAATTCTATGAATGCAAGCGATTTTCCCTCGCACACAAGCGTCGCCTGAGAATAGCCACCAAAGTTATTGATTCTGATATAGGTGTTATGGCTTTTGTCAGAATCGCCTTGTGCCAATGCTACATTTTCATCTATGACTGGGATTCCGAGTTCTGCCAGCCTACGGACAAATTCCTCATTCTTACTTACAAGTGACTTCTGATACGCTCTGAGCTGTTTTATTGTGTCCTGTATGGATTTATGCGACAGTTCCATTTTGATAGTCTTATTCGCCATCTGAACCATCTCCTATATACTTGATGCCGTATCGTGCCACATTCCCCCTCTGGGTGTCGAGAATCTTTTTCAGACGGTAATCTGGCGGTACTGTAGGTTCTCCGTCTTCACCTAAAACAAGTTCGCCTGCTTTGTTCAGTTCCGGTTTGCAGTCAATCCAGAATACATCTGCAATCTGTGGTTTAAAGCCACGGTCAAAGTTCGTGATGTACCTGTCGTAGTCCGGGATATAACCGGCAGATAATTCCTCTGGTGTTCCGGCAGTTGCGGATACGGACAAGAAATGCAATTCTGGCTTCCGATATAACTTGATTGTGTCTATCCCGTCAAGTTCTTCGGTTACCCTAGACCAGTATATTGTTTGCTTTTGACGTTTTAATCCTCTCATGGCATTTCCTCCAAATCGTCTGAGTCTGCGTATTTTCTGCATTCATATTCCAGAATGTCTAGCTCTTTGTCTATCTCTTCCTGAGACTTGGTAGCTAATTGCATATCATAAATTACAGACCAGAGTTTCGAAATGATCTGAAGTTTCGTCATTTATTCAGTAATTTCCTCCATACCTGCGTCAATAAGAAGTTTTTTCACCTTTTCTTTTAACAGGCGTGGAACTCTGTTGTATCCCTCTTTTGCTTCCTCAATAGTTTCTTTGCTTAAAATTTCACTCGCCCATAATTTTGCCATCATATCTTTGTCTCCTTTACTTAACAATAAAATAATTAGATTTCTACGCATAAACCTGTTCACTCATTTCCAGCAGGCAGTCTTTCAACATTTCGATCTGTTCTGCCTGCTCTGCAAATTTCTGTTCAGTGCTTTTTTCTTCCTCCGGAATATATTTCAGATATTTTTCCGGGGATGCTCTTACAGTTTGCTCTGAGATCTTCTCCTGTCTTTTCCGGAACTGGTTAAAATCATATTCGAATACTGTCTGTTCTGTCTCTGGATCTGTATCCGGATAAGTTTCTGTAACAGTCTTTTCATTCAGACATATCATTACATCCACGTTTCCATCAGGCAGCGCATTCCAGGTTACAGGATCCTGCTTTTCTGTAAATCTTGCTTTCACGACTTACCCTCCTTTTTGCTTTCTCAAATATCTTATCTACATTATACTTTTCTCTGAAATATTCAGAATCGGAATGTTTGAACCATCCGTAATACGCTATACACCGGTACGCAAGATCTAATGGTATCGCTTTTCCTTTCTCCACATACTTCCCAGCTTTTACAAATGCCCTGCGTCCTCTCAGGAAAATGCTCCGTCTTACCTCTGTGTGATCCCGATATATTTTGAATCCCATCATATCAATAGGTTCTCCATGATGTTTCCCGTCTTTGCCTATCCAGTCGATCTGGAACAGCTTCCAATCTGGTTTTACCGTCAGGTCTAAATACTCATTCATGTACTTAATCAAAAGCTTCATCGCTTTTCTTACGTCTGCCTTTCTGCTTCCAATCAGTAGGAAATCGTCCATGTAGAACAAGACATGATTAATCAGCCTGATTTCTTCTATTGTTCCGTCTTGGTGTTTCTTTCTCTTGAACAGCTTTTCAGCAGCATAATGATAAGCTGCGCTCAGATAATAATTACAGAGCCATTGGCTCAAGTATGATCCGATTGACAGTCCCTGATTGAATGAGTCAATTAAAACAAAAGTCAAATAAAGCAGGTCCTCATTTTTGACCTGCTTTTCTAACATTCTTTTCAATTTTCTCCTGTTGATGGACGGATAGCATTTCCGGACATCTCCCTTTGCCGCTACTCTGGTCTTGCCCGGATTCTTGCGGATCCAATTTTCAATTGCTTCTTTTCCATAGATCTGTCCTCTGCCTGGAATGCTCGCGCATTGATAAGTTCCTACTTTTCTTACAATTAATTCTTTTAAGCCGTTTGTGGCTACATAATCGTATATCTGCTGTTTTATGCACTCAACACCTATATCTCTTACTTTCCCTGAATTTCCATCCAGTCTTGCGCTTGTCTTTATAGGATCAAAAGATACTTTTCTAAGTTTTATTTCTTCTTCCATTCCTGCCGCTGCTGTGCAGACTAAATTATGTAACCAGTCTTTAAGGTTTTCTTTTATAATTCTGTGTATCTGCCTGGCTGTAATGATATTCGTATAGTTTGCCAAAAATCTGGCTGTATCCATACGGTTCCATTTATCGCTTAGACATTCGTAGATACATGCGGTTATAAAGTTCTGATCTAATGTTATGTTTTTACAATACCGTTTCATTCGTTTCTTGATATAAGGGGTTTTCGGTTTTTCTACTCACCCCACACATGAATCAACTGCATTCATGGTCCTTGTCTCAGGCCCCTATGCTCCCGATCACAAGGTTCGGCTTCAATCAAATTTCGGTGATGCCCCACGCTGCTGTTGCAGGCTCCGTCCTGCGGAGCGAAATGTAACACAAATATCAAATCATTTTCAAGAAAATCCGGAGACGATATTCCAGTTCGCATTGCCAACGCCATCGTCCGCAACCAGAATCCAGAGGCCGCAAATCGCGCCATTGTTCAGATGGCCCAGGGACAGCCAGGGAACAGGAACCGCCACCTCGTGTTACAAGTCCGTAATTTATTGCTATTCTGCTTTTCACAGTTGATTAGTTGTCAGTTACATAGAGGGGACAGCCCCTCTGTCAGGCTGCCGCCTGCCATTCACCCCGCGTGCCGTTCGGTGAAACGCCGGAGACGATAGCCCCGTCCGCACCGCCAACGCCAACGGACGCATTCAGAAGCCAGAGGCCGCAAATCGCGCCAAGGTTCAGAGGGCCCAGGGACAGCCAGGGAACAGGAACCGCCACCTCGTGTTACAAGTCCGTAATTTATTGCTATTCTGCTTTTCACAGTTGATTAGTTGTCAGTTACATAGAGGGGACAGCCCCTCTGTCAGGCTGCCGCCTGCCATTCACCCCGCGTGCCGTTCGGTGAAACGCCGGAGACGATAGCCCCGTCCGCACCGCCAACGCCAACGGACGCATTCAGAAGCCAGAGGCCGCAAAGCGTGCCACCGTTCAGATAGCCCAGGGACAGCCACTCTCGCTGTCCGCTCGTACCGGAATCCGTATACAGACCATTGCAAAATCCTGTCGTACTTCCGGCTTTTGTTTCCGTCGGTACCATGATTCCCAGAGCTGGATCAACAAAGCATTTTGAGATGTATTTCCAGGATGCTGCAGTGTATGTTACCTGAGCCGCTACTTTCTTATATCGTGTCTTTGCTGCATTCATATCTGTTGTAAGCAGCGACGCGTCCATACAGATATATACGTCTCTCTTTGGTGTTCCGTCTTCATCTGTAACAATATCCATAAATACATTGCTGAGAACTTCATAAGCCCCGTATCCGGTTTCGATTCCCTGGATCTTAAATGGATTCTTATTATCTGTATTTGAGAACGGCGATCCATCTGATCCAAGCACACTGTCGGTTGAGCCGGTCCGCCATGGCATTGTTGAGATGCAGGTCGTTAATGTCGTGTTGAATGGTTCTGTATCCAAATATATTGCAGAATTTGTATCGTCTACCGGTTCAATCTTCAAGATCTTCACGTCATATGCAAGGTTGTGCATGTATGCGTAATATCTATCTTTGTTTGTATTTGAACCAATATCCCCGACAGATACATAAGACTCGACAATATAATTGTTTGCTTTTGCTTTCGGGAGAATCACTCTTGTTACTCCGGTTTCTGCAACCGCTGCCATTTCCTGCATTGAATAAGAATTACATCCAGTCATAACGCTCCGGCTGTTCGTGGTTGCGTATAAAATAATCATCATAAGCTGTTTGTAAAAGAGATCCCAGTTTGTTGTTCCCACGTACATTTGGCCTTTCTTTCTCATGTATGCGATCAGCCCGGTATGTGATACTGGTTTTCCTCCTTTCTGGCTTCCGTTTGCCAGAATCAGCCCTGCGGAGCTGTACGGCACTCCATCAATATCTCCGGCTCCGTATTTTCCGTGGATCATAAAAGGTGAAATTGTTCCGTCTGGATTAATTGACTCTCCCATTGGTCTAAGGCCAAGGGCTTCGTTCGGACTGTCTGAATAATGATAATCTACATACTCAGGATTGTCTGTGATTCCAACCCATGCGGACATTGTGACCTCTCCCACATCTATTTTTCCGGTCTTTTTGAAATCCGGTTGTCCCTGCAGTGCAGTCACATGGTTAAAGCCTTTATTATCTACGGTAAAATTACATGGAAAGTGCATGAATACGCCAATCTCCCTGTAATCATCCTGTCCGATTACTGTATTTGTGGACGGTTTTCTCACCAGTCCTTCATTGTCGTTCAGTTTCACTCCCGTTGGGCTAGTGGATGTGTCATACTTGTAAATTCTGGTTGTGTAGACTTTTCCTGTTCTACGGAGGGCGAAGAAATTTGAAAGTGCGTTTTGAATGCTTGAAGCACTATTTAATATTTCTGTTATATTTTTTAACTGCACGCCTACAACTGCTGCATCCGCCGCCTTTCCAGATACACTCAGAGTTTTGTCTGTTCCGGAAAGATAATTGTCTGGAATTTCAGTCAAGAATCCAGAGTCGTTCTGCAAGTCACTGGTTTTGCTTGGAATCTTTGTATCAGCCGGCAACGCTCCAACTTCTTCAGCTGTATATGTCGGCTTGTTCTGTTGTTTTACCCAATCCGCCAATTCGCTTGATTTAATGTAAAGTGACATATCAATCGGAGCGCCCATGGTGTCCCATACCACACCGTTCCATGCCACATTCATTCCTGCTTCGCCGTAGACCGACTTAGACTCGATATTGTACATATCTCCGATATCTGGATTTAATGGAAGCAAATCAGCAGTCGCAACTGTACCTCTGTAAATAATAGGTGTCTTTATTTTTGCTTCCATATCGGAAATCTGGCGTTTTAATATTGCATATACTTTCTTTGCTGTTAATGCCATATGCGCTTCTCCTTTACAGTTTGTACCATGTATCGGTAGGTTTGTGATATTCGTATAATTCAGAAGTATCAAGGCACAGTGCCGAAGAACCGCTCTCTACATAATGTGGAAGTTTCGCTACGTCTTTTGAAAGCCCCTCGTAATCACGAACCATACCTTTTGCATCTGTACATACCCAACTGCCTAAATCCGGCAATTCGTCACCGGGATTGTACTTGATTCCATCAAAAATAACTGTGTTTTCTGCTTTTGCCATCTATGCAATCATCCTTTCTGCCCCGATAGGAGCCACATATGTGAACTGGTTTCCTAAAATATCTCTGGCTGTGCCAATCACGAAGTGACTGTAGTCTGCCAGAATATTGCACACAAATTCCTCTGCCTCAACCCAATATTGTTTCTTGACCATACGGTGAAGTTCTGGCAATAAACCATAACTGAACATCACACAATGTCCTAATTCATGGATAAACACACGGTTCAGAAGTTCCCCGTACAGATTATTCGCGATTGAAATTGTCATTGTAGAATAATCCGATACTGCAAGCGTTCTATTGCCTGTACGGTCAATTAACACGCTGTCGTGCGGAGATACGAACTGCACTCTCCATAGGTCTCCGTTCATATAAAATTGTCTTAGCATGGTTTATCACCAACCTTTTTGGCTTATACTGTATAATCTTCAATAACGGTCTCAATGCCATATTCAATAGCGCAAGTATTCTCAATCTTGCATCCTCTGGCTTCTTCCCAGCCTTTAGCAAAATATGCCACGTCTGCTTCTGCCAGAAGTTTAAGAGATTCACCCAGATACCAGAGTGGCTTTGCGTCAACTGGTGCTGACTGGAAGAAAGAATCAATTACTTCTACAGGTTCACCAATCTGCTTCTCTGCGCTCTTAATCGCTTTTTCTCTTACTGCAAGAATTTCTTCGTCTGTCTTGCCCCTCATGGGCTGACTAATAAATAATTTCTTCATAATAATTCTCCTTTCAACAAAACTGCCCCTGTTACATTCCTGTAACAAGGGCAAAATTCATTTCATATTTAATTCATCTGCTGTATGAAACGTGTCAAGTCAGTTTTCATCTGCTGTCTGATTGATGCGTCTGCATCGTCCCACATTTCTTTCATATTGCGGATGATATCTTCTGTATACTCTTTCATGGAATCATCCATTTTTCTCTTGGATTCAGCGTCTTTGGAATCATGATAATGTCTGCGATTCTCACTGTATCTGTCATATGTTTCCCCGTATCTGGACTGCCTATTGTTCATACCATCCATTCTCATATCACTACGGTCTGGATGATATCCCATGCGGTACATGTTCTGCTCAAACTCTGGATTGCTCGGATATTCGCTTGTCCAGTCGTCATCCTGCATATGGAGATACGGCATATATCCCATTCGGCTTCCTCTG
>ERZ1034842.182-NODE-182-length-32970-cov-16.922467_pt1 | contig 32970 bp, 22 predicted proteins | sample MGYA00520634_ERZ1034842 | MGnify/ENA primary metagenome ERZ1034842 (study PRJEB33766, sample SAMN09781734) | gut metagenome | biome: gut microbiome | host: Homo sapiens | place: Madagascar | study: EMG produced TPA metagenomics assembly of the PRJNA485056 data... | reverse complement strand
AGAAAAACCGGAACCGTTGCTGAAACGGTTCCGGTTTGTGTGCATTCCGCGATTACTTCGTGGTGTAGCGGTGCTGTTTGTGGGCGAGAACTTTCAGGCGCATTGCGTTCTGGGCAATGTAGCCGGAAGCCATCGTCGGGTCCTGCAGACCGTGGTCGTCTTCGAAGGTCGCGAGCGACTCGTCGTAGAGACTGTACGGGGAGCGGCGTCCGTTGACCATGACAGCGCCCTTGAAGAGGTTGACGCGGACATCGCCGGTGACGAAACGCTGGGATTCGGTGCAGAGAGCCTGAATCATTTCGCGCTCGGGGGCGAACCAGAAGCCGTTGTAGCAGAGTTCGGCATATTTCGGCATGAGCATGTTCTTGAGTCCGATGCTGGCGCCGTCCATGCAGATGGTTTCGAGGTCGCGGTGCGCTTCAAGGAGGATGGTTCCTGCGGGGGTGTTGTAAACGCCGCGGGATTTCATCTGGGTGAAGCGGGTTTCGACGATGTCGATGGTTCCGATCGCATGGTCGCAGCCGATCTTGTTGAGTTTGCGCATGAGCTGGGCGGGAGAGAGTCTCTCGCCGTTGACCGCGACGGGGATGCCCTGTTCGAAGGAGATGACGACGTCTTCCGGTTCATTTTTGGCCTGGGAGACGGGCTTTGTCATGACCCACATGTGTTCGAGGTCGGGAGCAACCCACGGATCTTCGAGATCCTGCGATTCGAAGGAGATGTGGAGGAGGTTGCGGTCCATGGAGTAGGTTTTTTTGATGGAAGCGGTGATGTTGAGACCGTTTTCCTTGCAGTAGTTGACCATGTCTTCACGGCCTTTGAACGGCCAGAGGTCGGGGCGGCGCCAGGGGGCGAGAACCTTGAGCGCGGGATCAAGCGCGTTGATGCTGAGTTCGAAGCGGACCTGGTCGTTTCCGCGGAAGGTTGCGAAGTGCATGATGGTGTCGGCGCCTTCCTGATGCGCGAGCTCGACGAGACCTTTTGCGATGGTCGGGCGCGCGAGGGAGGTTCCGAGGAGATATTTGCCTTCATACATGGCGTTCATCTGCAGAGCGGGGAAGTAGTAGTCGCGGATGAAGTCTTCGGCGATGTCGGCGAGGATGCATTTTTTCGCGCCGAGAGCGAGAGCTTTCGCCTCGAGGCCGTCGGTTTCCTCTTCCATGCCGACGTCCGCGCAGTACGCGATGATTTCTGTCTGGGGGTACTGATGGGCGAAGAAATGGAGCGCCGTCGTGGTGTCGAGTCCGCCGGAGAAGGCGAGGATGATTTTCTTGTGGTCGAATTTAGCCGTGTTCATGATAAACTCCTTCAGTTTTCTTTAATCAGGCTTTTGAATAGTAAGATACCATTCAATCGTTTTTTTTCAACCGGAAAATTTCTTTTTTTGCAAAAAACTAGGTTGATTGAGCTGTTCAGCGATAATCTTTGCGCTTCTGCCTGTTTTCATATTTTGTGTTGAACGCAGCCTGCGGGTGAATGTTTCCAGTTCATCCTTGCCGGACTTGTCAGGCTTTATGACTTAATTTTTGCGAATGCATTTGACTTTAAAGTTGATTCGTGCTAAATTAATGTAGAGTCGCGAAGAAACTCTTTGCGGTTCGGGCTCATTACAACCGTTATATTTCAGCAAATACTCTATAAACCCGCCAGTTGAAAAAAGTTTTTTGCTGCACGTCAGGTGAAGTGTATCCGGTAGGATTGTGTTTTCACATCTTGCCGGGCGCTTTCATTCCATTGTGCAGCAGGCTCTTGGCGGGGCCTATAGAGTAGTGGTTTGAAAGCGTTCGGTCTTTTCTGAATGCTTTCAAATCACTGCAGGATTTCGCAACCGGAGGTTGAGAAACCGGCAGCATTCCCGCCCGCTTTCTTGTATTCCTTCTTGTTTTGCTATCCGGTTATTTGTGTCTCTTCTGTTGCAAGGGATTGTTACTTCAGTAAGATTAAAGTTTTTAACGGGAGCCAATACGAAAAAGTCGTTTTTTTGAAAAACTGGAAAGAGGAAAGCTAGATGAATATCTGCAAAACTGTTGTGCTGGCATCGTTCGCTTTTGCTGGGGGCTGTTTATCGGAAGAGGTAATGTCCCCCGATCGGAGTTTCTTTGAGCAGAAACAAGTTGACGAGTTGTATCCTTACTGTCGCTTAGAATACAACATGCATTCTTATCAGTTCAACGAATTCTTGAATAATTTGTCACGGAAGAGAGCCCTTACCATTATTCAAGCTGTGAAGCAAGAATACTTGGAGACAAACCCTTTGGAACAGATTATTTCAGATATAAAAAAAGAATTTGTTTGGAAATCTAGTCATTGGATAACCTACGGTTTTAAAGATGCAGAAAGTATTGATTATGACAAAACTGTGCGCTGGGTTGCAGAAAAAATCCTGAAGGAGGAAAAAGAGCTTCATACGTTGACGACTTTTCAAGTAGAACGATTGATATGTGAGGCTTTTTTTGAGCAAATATGGGACCATATGAGTGTGGAAGATCGCGAAAAAGCCCTTAAAAAGATGAATGTTGAAGGTTTTGACTCTAACCGAATTGCAGGAATTGCTGCATTAGGAGGAAGTGCCGCGCTGGCAACTCTTTCAACGACGGTTATTTTTTCCGGATTTGCCTTCTACACGGGGCTGTCAACTGTTATTTGTACAGCCGCGGGTGTTGTGGGTGTGGTTCTTCCTTTTAGTGTTTATACGGGGGCTGCTGCTACAGCAGCTCTGTTAAGTGGACCGATCGGATGGGGGCTTATCGCTCTTTGCAGTGCTGGGGGAGCAGCTCTGTTGGGCTCTGCAAATTATCAGAAAACCGCACAGATGATCATTGCAATTCACTTAATCAAGGTGGATGCACTTGAGAAGTCAGGCGTTTCTATTGAAAAATTCTTGAGATGAAATCAAGAACTCTTTGCAAGAGATGAGAGATTTACTCTTGTCGACTCTTGCTACAATTTTGTGACAATTTAAAACAAAACCAGCCGGTCCTGCATAAGGTCCGGCTGGTTTGCTGCGTGAGATCGCTTCAGATGCTGTGCTCCATGTGGGAGAGCTTGGATCTGCCGAGGGGATAAACCTCAAAACCAATCTCAAACAGCTTTTTGTGATCGAGAATGTTGCGGCCGTCAAAGATGAACGCGGGTTTCTCCATCGAATCAAAAAGACGCTTGTAATCCAGTTCGGCAAAACATTTCCAGTCCGTAATGACCGCAATCGCGTGCGCGCCTTTCGCGGCGGCGTAGGGATCATCGCAGTACTCGACGCTGTCCTCGTAACCCTTCATGTCGAGGCGGGCGTTCGGGAGAGCCTGGGGATCGTGGATCGCAAGTTTCGCGTGTTCCTCGATCAGCATCTTCGCAATGTAGATCGCGGGGGATTCGCGCGTGTCGCCGGTGTCCGCTTTGAACGCAAAACCGAACAGCGCAATCCGTTTGCCCGAAAGCGTATTGAACATCGCTTTCGCAATGCGGTTCGCAAAACGGCGTTCCTGGTAGTCGTTCATCAGGACAACCTGTTCCCAGTAGTTCGCAACCTCGTGAAGGTTGTACTGCTCGCACAGATACACGAGATTCAGAATGTCTTTCTTGAAGCAGGAACCTCCGAACCCGACGCCGGGACGGAGAAATTTCGAGCCGATCCGGGAGTCGCGGCTGACCGCATACGAAACCTCGGAAACATCCGCGCCGGTACGCTCGCAGAGAGCCGAAATGCTGTTGATCGAGGAAATGCGCTGGGCAAGCATGGCGTTCGAAACGAGTTTCGACATTTCGCTGCTCCAGACATTCGTCGTGATGATCCGTTCGCGCGGAACCCAGTGGGCGTAGACGTCGACAAGCGCCTGCATCGCCTCGTGGCTGTCGGGAAGGGTCATGGAGCCGATCAGGACGCGGTCGGGCGACTCAAGGTCGCGGATTGCGGTTCCCTCCGCCAGAAATTCTGGGTTGGAGAGAACATGAAACTCAATGCCGCGCGGGTTCGACTGGAGGATCCGGTGAATCGCCTCCGCCGCACGGACGGGGAGGGTGCTCTTTTCCACGACGATTTTCGTGGAATCCGCGTGTTCGGCAATCAGGCGCGCGCACTTTTCCCAGTACTGGAGATCCGCCGCCTTGCCGGCGCCCGCACCGAAGGTCTTCGTCGGCGTGTTGACGCTGACGAAGATGATGTAGGCGTCTTTGATTCCCTGCACCACGTCGGTGGTGAAGAAGAGGTTGCGGCCGCGTGCCTGTTTGACAACGTCGTACAGTCCGGGTTCGTAAATCGGCATGGATTCGGAGTTCCAGCCGGCGATGCGCTGTTCGTTGATGTCGGCGACGGTCACGGTGTAATCGGGGCATTTGGCCGCGATCATTGCCATGGTCGGACCGCCGACATAACCGGCTCCGATGCAGAGGATAGATTTTTTATTCATCGGACAGACCTCTCTGTTTGTCCGGATCAGTTTTCGGACATGTAGTTCGGGGCGTCCTTGGACATGAGGATGTCGTGCGGGTGCGCCTCTTTGAGTCCGGAGGAGCTGACGCGGATGACTTTGGCGCGAGCTCTGAGCTCGTCGATCGTGCGGGTTCCGCAGTAGCCGAGGGAGTAGCGGAGTCCGCCGGAGAACTGGTGGATGACTTCCCAGAGAGCGCCGCGGTACGGAACCATGCCTTCAACGCCCTGCGGGACGAGACGCTTGGTGTCGCTGACGTCGACCTGACCGTAGCGTTCGCGGCTGCCTTTGTTCTTCTTCATGGCTTCGAGGCTGCCCATGCCGCGGTAGATGACGTAGCGGCGTCCGTGGTGGATGATCTTTTCGCCCGGGCTTTCGAGTGTGGCGGCGAGGACGGATCCCATCATGACGGAGGTTGCACCGACTGCGAACGCCTTGGCGACGTCGCCGGACTGCTTGATGCCGCCGTCAGCGATCAGCGGGAGTTCATCGCCGAGAGCCTTGCGGACCTGGTAAATCGCGGTGACCTGCGGGGTACCGACGCCTGCAACGACGCGGGTTGTGCAGATCGAACCGGGACCGATACCGACTTTGACGGCGTCGACTCCGGCGTCTGCGAGGGCTTTCGCCGCTTCGCCGGTCGCGATGTTGCCGGCGACGACGTCGATGTCCGGATAATTTTTCTTGAGGAGCTTGACCGTTTCGATGACGCCTTTGGAGTGACCGTGGGCGGTGTCGATGACGAAAGCGTCGACTTCGGCCGCGGCGAGCAGCTCGATGCGGCGTTCGTCGAAGGGACCGACGGCGGCGGCGACGCGCAGGCGGTGTTCCGCGTCGCGGTTGTATGCGGGGGCGTCATTCTGAATCAGGGTTTTGACATCGGAGAAGCTGTAGAGACCGGTGAGACGACCGTCCTTGTCGATGGTCGGGAGCTTGCCGATCTTGTTGTCTTTCATGATCTTGTAAGCGGTCTGAAGTTCCGTTCCCTGCGGGGCGGTGATGACGTTGCGCGTCATGACGTCGGCGAGCTTGAGGGAGTAATCGGAGAGATACTTCACGTCGCGGGCGGTGATGATGCCGACGAGACGACCGTTGGAATCGACGATCGGGAAACCGGAGAAGGAGTACTGTTTTTCGTCCTTGACATTGAGCATTTCCTCAACGGTCTGATCCGGGGAGAAGGAAATGGGGGTGCGGATGAACCCGTTGAGGTAATATTTGACTTTGCGGACTTCATCGGCCTGGGCTTCGGGAGCGAGGTTTTTGTGAATGACGCCGATGCCGCCGAGCTTTGCCATGGCGATTGCCATTTCGCTTTCGGTTACCGTGTCCATGGCGGCGCTGACGAACGGGATGTTCAGGCGGATATTGCGGGAGAACGAGGTTTCAATGCTTGTTTCGCCGGGGAGGAAATCTGCGTACTGAGTTACGAGTGAGATGTCGTCGAAAGTGAGACCTTCGTGCTTGAAAGTCCCCATAAAGTCGTCCATGAAAGCATTGCCCATTTGAATTCTCCTTCTTAATATGGGCCGCATGGTCTGCGGCAAAAGAATGTTATTCCTTTTGCCTCTGAAATATAATCTCTATTAAAGAAAAATCAAGCGGATTTCATAAAAAACAAGGGAAAAATTAAAGAAAGGCTGATTTTCGGAACAGGAATTTTTCTTGAAAAAATGAAAATCCGGTGTATATTTCAGGAATGCGCAGAGGCAGAAGCCCGCGCTCAAGCTCATTAACGGAAGGAAAACTGCAATCATGCCGGACATGAAGGAAATCATCAAGGAATCGTTCAAACACCACCTGACACGCTCTCTGGCAAAGCGTCCCGAAAAAGCAAGCGATCTTGACCGCTATCAGGCGCTGGCACTCTCCATCCGCGATCTCATGGTTGAAAAATGGCTCGCGACCAAAGACGTTTATGAGAAGGAAAAATCCAAGACCATCAACTACATTTCTCTGGAATTCCTGATCGGCCGCACCATCGGCAATGCCATGATCAACCTCGGAATTTACGACGCGGCAAAAGAGGCAATGGCGGAACTCGGTTTCAACGTTGAAGAACTCCGCGAACAGGAAGTCGACGCCGGTCTCGGCAACGGCGGTCTCGGTCGTCTCGCCGCCTGCTTTCTCGACTCCATGGCAACCCTCGAACTGCCCTCCTACGGATACGGCATCCGCTATGACTACGGCATTTTCAAGCAGCTCATCATTGATGACTGTCAGGTTGAAGAGCCCGACAACTGGCTCAGCAACGGCAACCCGTGGGAAATCCGCCGTCCGGAACGCGCGCGCATCATTAAATTCGGCGGACACGTTGAAGAGTATCAGGACGCAGGCGTCAACAAGCTCCGCCGCAGATGGGTCAACTCCACTCAGGTTCTTGCGATGCCCTACGATACTCCGATTCCGGGCTATGCAAACAACACGGTCAACACCCTCCGCCTCTGGGCCGCCCAGGCGGTCAGCGGTTTCGACCTCAATAAATTCAATCAGGGCGACTACATCAACGCCAACCTGGATTCCGCGCTTTCCGCGAACATCACCCGCGTTCTCTATCCGAACGACAACAACTACGAGGGCAAGGAACTGCGCCTGAAACAGCAGTACTTCCTTGTCAGCGCAACTGTGCAGGATATCATCGCGCGAATCAAGGAAATGGGCGGCGACATCCGCGACTTCCCGAAATACGCGGTCATCCAGCTCAACGATACGCATCCGGCGCTTGCGATTCCCGAACTCATGCGCGTGCTCGTCGACGAGGAAAACTTCCTCTGGGACGATGCGTGGGCGATCTGCAACAAGACTTTCAACTACACGAACCACACGCTGATGAGCGAGGCTCTCGAAAAGTGGCCCACCGACCTTCTCGGCAAACTGCTTCCGCGTCATCTTGAAATCATCTACGAAATCAACTTCCGATTCCTGCGCGAAGTCGCGACGCGCTACATCGGCGACAACGACCGTCTTGCCCGCATGTCCCTTATCGAGGAGCATCCGGTCAAAATGGCGCGCATGGCGTACATGTGCGTGGTTGCAAGCAACAAGGTCAACGGCGTTGCTGCTCTGCACACGGAACTTCTGAAGAACGGACTCTTCCGCGACTTCAACGAGTTCTTCCCGGGCAAGTTTGTCAATGTCACGAACGGCATTACACCGCGCCGCTGGCTGCGCAAGGCGAATCCGGATCTTTCCGAGATCATCACGAAACGCATAGGCGGAAACTGGTGCAAAAATCTTGACGAACTCAAGAAGTTCGAGAAATACGCCGATGATCCCGCCACGATCAAGGCGGTCATGGTGGCGAAGCGCGCGAACAAGGTGCGTCTTGCGGAACACATCCAGGAGATCTGCGGCGTAAAAGTCAATCCGGATTCGATTTTCGACGTCCAGGTCAAGCGTCTGCATGAATACAAACGTCAGTATCTGAACATCCTGCACGCGATTGCGCTGTATCTGCAGCTGAAGGACAATCCGGATATGGATTTTGTGCCGCGCACGATTCTGTTCGGCGCCAAGGCCGCTCCGGGGTACTACATCGCGAAACTCATCATCCGCCTCATCAATGCGGTCGGCGACGTCATCAATGCGGATACGATGATCGGCGACAAACTGAAAGTCGTTTTCCTGCCGAACTACCGGGTTTCGCTTGCGGAGAAGATCATTCCCGCGGCGGATATTTCCGAGCAGATTTCTCTTGCCGGCACGGAGGCATCCGGAACCAGCAACATGAAGTTTGCGCTTAACGGCGCGCTCACGATCGGCACGATGGACGGCGCTAACGTCGAGATTTACGAACAGGTCGGAGCGAAAAACATCTTCATTTTCGGTATGAACGTGGATGAAGTGAACGCTCTCCGCGCGAAAGGCTACAATCCGCATGATGCGATTGAAGCGAATCCGTATCTGAAACGTGCGCTTGATCTGATCCGCAACGACTTCTTCTCGCCTGCGGCGCGCGGCATCTTCCAGCCGTTGATCGATACGATGAATTACGACTATTACATGGTTGCCGCCGACTTTGCTTCCTACATGAAGACGCAGGAAGAGATGGCGCAGCTTTACCGCAATCCGTCGGAATGGACGAAGCGCTGCATTCACAACATCGCGAACATGGGAACGTTCTCGAGCGACCGTTCGATTCACGACTATGCGACGAAGATCTGGGATTTGAAACCGGTTCACGTCGCGATGCCTGAATCCAACGGCTTCCCGGCGGAGAAGAAGAAAAAAGGCAAAAAATAATCATCTGCTCCGGCGCTGAAAAGAACGGCATGGACATCAGAAATCCATGCCGTTTTTTTTGCGCTCTTTCCCAGACTGAAAAAAATCATTTTTTTTGAGAATCCGGCTTGCAAAAAACGAAATATCTGCTATATTAATAACATACCGAATAAAACGGGGCAGTAGCTCAGTTGGCTAGAGCGATACGTTCGCATCGTATAGGTCGAGAGTTCGAATCTCTTCTGCTCCACCATTTTGCGTGTTACCGGGAATCAGAGTTAAATCTGGTTCCCGTTTTTTTTTCTGTGGATACAAGTCTGTTGTATTATTTAAAAAATTACTGGACGCTTTTTATAAAAACTCTTGATTTGTGTAAAATAATGATGTATAGTAAATGTGCTGCAGACTTGTCTAAGTAGAAACATTGGAGAATATGATGAATTATTTCGGTTGGATTGATTTTTCGCGCAAGGACCGGGAGCTTGCACGGGATATTATTGCGGCTTTGAATGACAAGGGCGCGGTCGATGAAATGGGAATCGGTGTGATCCGCGATGCTTTTTCCGATTATTTCTTTCCCGGAACATCAACAATTCAGACATCTGCAAAATATTTTTTTCTGGTTTCTTATCAGCTGGAGAATTTGACCCGGTTCCCTGTTCCGAATCCGGAGAGGGTGCTTCGGGAAAATGAACGGGAATGCTCGTTTGCCATGTGGAAATCCCTTTCGCCGGAAAAAAGAAAAAAAGAGGGAATTTTCGGACGCACTTTTTTTGAACGGGGGGCTAAAGACCGGGTAAAACGGTCTCCATCGGTTATTTACTGGAGAGGAATCCGCGAATTGGGATTCTGGAGATGCGATAACGAACTTTCCCTGCAGGAATTTCTCCGGGTCTCCTCCAGCAGAGAAGCGATTCCGGTTGAATCGGATGAAGATCTGAAAAACGGGAAAAAACGGGCGCCCGATTATGAAAAAAGCTGGCATTGGAATCTGCCTCCGCCCGAAGCGCGCGGCAACTGGCAGAATTCCCCGGACATAAAGCTGACTCCGGGAGAAGCCCGTTTCTTTTTGGAACAGATTACTCATGAACAGCCGGATTCCATGTTTGCGTTTCTTGCTCCGTTCCGCAGAGAGCTTCCAGCCCGTTTTGCGGACATCGGTGAACTGGAGCTTCCGGCGCATCTCAGGGAAGCCTGGCTGCTTGCAGAAAAATTTTCGGAATTCATGTGGCCTGCTCAACTCCGTTTTAACGCTTTGCTGGGTAACGAGGAGGCGATCGCGCATTGGGATGATTATGAAACGGAGTGGCTGGCGGAGGCGGCAGAAGAGGTTGACCTGAACGCAATTTTTTCATTTCTGAAGCTGGAAGCGCATAGACAGCTCCGTCACTTTTTAGAAAAACTGGAAATGGTTTATAAATCTGGAAATATAGAAGCGCTGGACAAACTTCTGTCCGAGAGAGAATGCCAGCTGAAAGGGAAAAGCAGAATGAAACTCGGCAAGAAAAACCCTTATTATCAGGAACATTGGGTGGGAAGTCAAGAGCTGCAATACCGTTATGGAAATGCCCGTCGGCTGTTCAGGGATGTCGTTAAAGCGGAGGAGATGCAATAATGCTGGAACCATCGCGCGACCGGTTGGATTACGGGGCGATGCTGCGTCCGCCGGAACCGGGATTTTCTCTGGTTCATGCGGTTGCCAGCACTTACTCGCTGGAGCTTTCCGCTCTGCTGGCGGCGCTGCTGCCGCTGGGGGTTGATGGTGATGCGAAAAGTCATTGCCGGGAAAATCCGCTTTTCATGCTTTATATATTTAAAAAGCTGTTTCGCAAGATATTCGTTTTCTGTGATGCCGCGGCGGTTTCGGCGCAGGATGTGCAGCGGAATAAACTGCTGGCATTTCTCGACCGGATTGTTTTTCCGGTCCGGCACAGAACCGCATTTCATCCGAAGTTCTGGCTGCTGAAATTTGAACGGGAAGGTGAGATCCGTTACCGTCTGGCTGTATTGAGTAAAAATATTACATTTGACCGCAGCTGGGATGTGGTGATGTTTTTTGACGGAGTTGTGAAAGATTCGCGGAGCAATGGAGCTCCGCTTGCGGACATGCTTGATTTTCTGAAGCAAAGTCAATGGGGAAAAGGCAAACGGCTGCAGGAACTTTCCTCGATGGCGGCCGAAGTGAGAAATGTCGAATTTTCCAACGATGAGATTCAGCCCGGGGAATTCCTGCTGCTGCCGTTCGGTGTGAAATCGGAGGCGCTTGCAGAGGATGCCGTTCTGCTGAATCCCGCGGCGAAATTCTCCCGCTTGATGGTCATGTCGCCTTTTTTGACCCAGACGGCTGTTTCCGAATTGTTTGCGCGCGGGCGGGACGGTGCGGAAAAACTGCTGTTCTCCCGGAAACAGGCGTTTGCCGATTGTTTCCAAGGAGAGGAACCGGGGATTCAAAGCTATTGCGTAAAGGATGAAGTTGTTTTCGGAGAAGAGTCGGCGGCTCTGGAATCTCAGCCGGAAAAAACTCAGGAAGAGGATATCCATGCAAAAATTTATCTGTTTCAGCAATATCAAAGTTCAACACCTTACCTCTATCTCGGTTCTGCAAATTTGACCCGTAACGGAATGAATGAGGCTAATGTTGAGCTTCTGGTTCGGGTAAAGCTGCGCGGACACAACATTTATGAAACCATGCGCAAAGATCTGCTTCCGGAGGGTGAAAATGGCGTGTTTGAGCTTTGCGGAACTGTTCCGGAAGAAAAAAACACCGAGGAGAAAGAGGCTATGGAAGATCTGAAGAAGGTCTTCCGCAAGTTCGTTCTGGAGGGAAAGCGTATTACTGCAAGCGTGGAAGAGACGAGTGCCGGGTATGTTGTTTCCCTGCATTGTCCGGAGACGCTTTGCTGCGAGTACAAAATTGAGATAGCTCCGCTCAATGGAAAGTGGCAGAATTTTTCCTCAACTGTAGAATTTGCTGCACAGCCTGCGGAAACTCTTTCTGATTTCTACCTGATCCGGTTCAGCAACGACCTGGCGAAGTTGGAGCGGATTCTGGTGATTGATACGGTGTCGTCCGCCGGACTGGAGGAGGTGCGGCAGAGCGCACTGGAATCGGTGTTCCTGAAAAGATCTGCGGATTTTCTGGAATATTTCAGCTACATTCTTGCCGAAGATGCTTATGCTCAGGCTCTGCAGATGGATGGTTCGGTTGAGAAGAAAACGGATAAAAAGAATACCGGATTCGGGGAAAATTATCAATCCGCATTATATGAAAAACTGCTTTACTGGAGCTCTGCCGATCCAGGAAGGCTGCAGGAGATTGAGTCGGTCGTCCGTTACAGTCCGGAGCTTCCGAAGGAGACACGGGCGCTGCTCAAGCTGTGCGAAACTTTTTATCATGCGGCAGGAGAGTTGAAATGAGTGAAGATCTAACGGTATTGCGCGATGCTGTCATGGAGAAACTGAAGGCGTTTCAGCGCGCTACGGTAAAACGGATTGACCGTGTTTACCGGGACAGAGAGCATCCGCAGAAGCGGGTTCTTGTTGCGGATGAAGTCGGTCTCGGAAAGACTCTGATTGCCAAAGGGGTTATTTCCAATATGGCGGTATTGCGCGAAGAGGAGGGGGATGATCTGTTCAAGGTGATCTATGTATGTTCCAATCAGACGATTGCGCGTCAGAATATTGAAAAACTGCGGATATCCAAAGAAAACAGCATCGACAATCTGGTTGATGAGACACGGCTTTCCATGCAGCATCTCCGCGTGCTGGAGCAGGAGCGGGAGTGCAAAAAGAAAGATGTGTTTATTCAGCTGATTCCCTTGACTCCGGGAACGAGTTTTCAGATTACAAACAGTCAGGGAAGCGCGCGGGAGCGGGCTTTGATGAGCTGTATCCTTGAGCAGCGGAGTGCGGATCCGGAGGCTCTGTCGGATTTTCTGCGGTGCAATGTGGGGCGGGAAAAATGGGAAAACGCTCGCGACGTTTTCAGAAAACGTATAGAGCGAGTCCGGGAAACGGCTCCGGATTATCCGGAAAGTCTGATCCGGCGGATGGACGGCGCGCTTCTGGAAGAGCTGGAGCAATTTCTTGCCGGGTGGGACGGCAAGGCTCCGAACCGGGGGCTGATTGTCAAACTGCGCAGAATGTTTGCGGAACTTTCCGCAGAGATGCTTCAACCCGATCTGGTCATTATGGATGAGTTTCAGCGTTTTCACTCGCTGCTGAATCCGGAGGATGATGACGATCTTCGCACATTGACGGAAAAGTTTCTGCGCTGCGGAAGTGAAACGGAAAAACGTCCGAGAATTCTTCTGCTTTCCGCAACTCCGTATAAACTTTATTCGACTCTGGATGAGATTGATGAGACGCAGTGCGACGAACATTACCGGGAATTTATGGAGGTCATTGATTTTCTGCTGGAGCATGATCCGGTACGCATGGAAAAGTTCAAATCTGTCTGGCAGGAATATTCCAGACAGTTGTGTGAGTTGAAACGGAAGGCTGCTGTCAAGGCGGAGGCAAAGCAGAAAGCGGAGGATGAACTTTATGCCTCCGGGATGTGCAGAACGGAGCGGATTTCCTTTGTCAAAGAGGGAGACTTTCTGGTGTCGCATCCGGAGATGCTGGAGCCGGACAGAAGCGATGTGCTCGCGTATACGGAACTCTGCCGCATTCTGAAAAAATTAAAGCTTCCGGATCGGATTCCGTATGATTTTGCGAAAAGTTCACCCTATCTGTTGAGTTTTATGGATCAGTACAAATTGAAACAGGATATTGAAAGCCGCCTGACAAGTGAGTCTGCAAAGGAGATTGTCCGCGGACGGGGCAAACGTTCTCTGGTGTGGCTCCGGCGTGATTTTATTGATAAATATGAAATGCTGCCTGCATGTCATGCCAAGCTGGAATGCTTGAGAAAGTATGCGTTTGAACATCATGCGGAACGGCTGCTCTGGATTCCGCCTTCCATGCCGAATTATGAACCGGCAGGCGTTTTCAAGGAAGCGGAAGATTTTTCCAAAATATTGATCTTTTCCGCGTGGGAGATGGTGCCGCGCATGGTCTCTGTTCTGATTTCCTATGATGCGGAGTGCCGGACAAACGGAAAGCTCTGTCGGGAGCGTTACAAGGCTTTGCAGGAGACCGGAACGCGGCGCGGGATGGATACTCTGCATTATTTCAAGAGCGGCCGTTTTCCGCAGAAGAGACTTTTCAGTGTCAGGGATAAAAAGGAGAAGAAAGAGCTCGACCGTCTGGCTCCGCAGGCGGAATTCCTGCGAATCCGTTCCGGTTTTCTGATAAACTGCTTTTCCCCTTCGGGTCAACGGTTTCCGCTGCGGGAGGTGCGCGCGGAAGTCCTGGAAAAGATCAAGGCGAAATTGGGCGGAATTAAAGAGGTCTTTTGCTGTGATGGAGAAAATATCCTTATTGCTCTTCTCCGTTGTCTGGATGACGAATCAATTAGTTTGTCTGCGGAAGGTGAGATGCAGAAAGTTCCGGCGGAGGCGTTGCGGATTTTGACCGATATGGCGATTGCCGCACCGGGGATTTGCGTTGTCCGCAGTCTGCAGCATTATTTCCCGGACGCGGACGAAACGGAAGTCCGGGAGGCTGCGGAGAGCATTACGGAACGTCTTCTCCGGATGTTTGACTCTCCGGAAGGAGTCGGCGCCGTGGCGAAATCCTGCGCGGATCTGGAGGATTATGAGCGGAAAGTTCTGCAATACTGCGTGGACGGCAATTTTCAGGCGATGTTTGATGAATACTGTTTTCTGCAGAAGACTGAAACTGATGGAGACTTGTCTGCGGCCGTTAGAAATATCTGCGGAGCTTTGGATATCCGCGCGGCGACTTACGATGTTCAGACATGGGAATCAACGGTTCAGTCTCAGGAAAAATCTCCGCTTAAGATGCGCTCACACTATGCCGTGGGTTTCAACAAGAGCACAAAAGGGCGGGGCGACGCCGACAGTCAGGAAACCGCAGACCGCAAGGACAGCATCCGCACGGCGTTCAACTCGCCGTTCCGTCCGTTTGTGCTGACATCCACATCCGCCGGTCAGGAGGGGCTGGATTTTCATCTCTACTGCCGCAGGATCATGCACTGGAATCTGCCGCATAATCCAACGGAACTGGAGCAGCGGGACGGGCGAATCAACCGTTATCTTTGTCTGGCTATCCGGAACAGTATGGCGCGCGCTTTTTCAAAGCCGGAACATTGCCGCGACTGGGACGGACTTCTTGCGGAGGCGGCAAAGGAAGCGGAAAAGAACAATGATCCTTACTCGGAAATTTCCCCGTACTGGTGTTTCAGCAAAAATCAGCCGGTCAAAATCGAGCGGATTGTTCCGATGTACCCGTTCAGCCGGGACGTAATTGTATACAAGCGTCTGCAAAAACTCCTTTCGCTGTACCGTCTCACCATGGGACAGGCGCGTCAGGAAGAACTTCTGGATGCCGTTCTGGCGGAGAATCCGGATGTCGACCGGCTGACGCGCGAGCTTTTTATTTCGCTGTGTCCATTTCAGAAAGATCTGCAAGGAGAAGCTGACCGCCGTCCCCGTTGAGGAGGGGACGGCGGGAGAACGTTACAGAATCGTGCGGGAGATGAATTCTTCCTGCATTTTCCCGTCAAGGGAAATGAACCGGGCGGAATAACCGTATAACCGGACAATCAGGTCGCCGTGGCGTTCCGGATGCGCCATGGCGTCAAGAAGTTCCGAATGATCCAGACAGTTCAGCTGAAGCATTCCGCCGGGGAAATTCCGGATGACTGCTGACAGAATCTCTGGCGTCATGCCATTGCGCTGAAGCGTGAGCGTGAGAACTGAATTTGCAGGGAAGTCGGAGAGCGGGAGAGGCTGGAGCATGCGCAGGATTTCCGGTGCGTTGAGCGAACGGGAATAACGCTGCGGAGTCAGCCCCTGCGTCAGGAAATCTCCGCGGCGGCGGCCGTCGGGAGTGGCGCGTGTCTGTTCCGCCCAGTCGATAATGTCGCGGTAGTTGTAGAGTCCGAGCTGAAAATGATATTCGCTGTGCTCTGCATTGTACCGGGATATGACGCTGGCAATGTCTGTGAGAATACGGGCGGCGAGCTGTGCGCACTCTTCCGATTTTCCGTAGCGGGGGGCGGCAAGCGCGGAGCGGCGGAGAGATTCAAAGCCGTTCCAGTCAGACCGCACGGCGCGGAGAAGTTCCGGAAGCGTGCAGAGTTTTTTCTCAAAACAGAGTGTTCGGATCGCGGAAAGGGAATCAACCAGCACCGCCAGGCTCGCCAGCGGGAGTCCGTGAGGATGGTAGCGGGCGCCGCCGCCGGAATAGTCGCGGCGTTTTTCGAGGCAGTCCTTCAAGCCGGCGGAGAAGAACGGCGAAGGGTTGACCCGGTTCCACGGACAGCTGCCGATGCGCAGACGGTCGCAAAGGCGCAGGAGCGTTTCCGTTTCATTGTCTAAAACGATGCTGTAGACCTGTTCAAAACTGGCGGCGTTATCCAGTTTCCGGAATTTCATTTCAACTTTCGATTCCAGCTCCGGATCATCATGGATGGAGAGATCCAGAACGCGCGCCAGATTGATGTAGCAGTTTGCTCCCTGAGCGTGTTCACAACCTTCGATGATGGCTTCCCAGCAGCCGCCGGCGACGTAGCCCCGGGCGTCCTCAAGGCGTTTTCCGGCGCGGACTTGTGCAGGAATCAGGAGATCGTCGTTCAGAAATGAAACGGTGTTGCGTCCGTTCATAAAGTCGGCGCAGGCGTCGTGGAGGTATTCCGGGGCGGTGCGGGCGGAATAGCGGAAATGGATTTTCGGATAGATGAGCTTGAGCTCGCGGTGCGCACGGAGGAAGAGATGCGTCAGTTCATTGCAGCAGTCGCCGCCGTTTTCATCGCAGCCTCCGAGAATCAGGGTGTCGCCCTGTTCGCCGACATTGTACTGTTCGGTCAGCGGACGGTCCAGTTCCAGTTTGCAGTCGGTATGGAGCATCCAGCGGCAGACGAGGTCGTATGCATCGCCGCGGGTCAGGGCGCCGCTTGCGAGATCCTTCTGATAAAGCGAGTTCAGCTGATAATCGGGGCGTCCGAAAACCGACATGCCGATTCCGTCGATGGAGCCGCAGACTTCATGCAGGAACCAGAGGACGCAGAGACCTTCGTAAAAGCTTTCCGCCGGTTTCCATGGGACCCGGCGGGCGGCCGCAGTCAGGCGTTCCATATTGCGTTTCTGCGGGAGATCATCCAGCGAGTCTGCAAGTTTCTGCGCGGCTTCGGCGAATTTTTCCGCGATGCGGCGGACCGCAAGAAGGGAGCGGCGGGTCATGATGGCAAATTCATTCTGTTCACCTTTCCCGAATTCGTCATAGAAGTATTCGAGTCCGTTGCGAAGAACTGCGGTGAACGGGAAGCAGTGATGATCGGGGTCGACGAATGGCCCGTAGTAGATATGGAATCCGGCTTTGCTGAATTCTCCGTGCAGGCGGAACAGGTCGGGGTTTTCATCATTCCAGAGATGCTGGTTCCGCAGCATCAGCCAGGCGCCGGGCCCCATGCCGATTCCGTCGTATTCTGCGATGCGGACGCCCATTTCGGAGAAAAACGGCGTATTGCGGAAGAGCACCGGCGTAAAGCGGGCGGCGATAATTTCATACTGCACGGTTTTCAATTCGAGTGCGGATGCCTGCGGGTGAGTATCCGCCCAGGCATCCATTTCCGCCTGGAACGGATTGTATTCTTTTTTTCCGCCGAGCTCGCGGAAGGTGTGTGCGGAGTAGTATTCCCGCAGTTCTTTTCTGAGAGCGTTCATAAAAATCTCCTTAATTCCCGGTAAATGCGCCGTCGACGGGCAGGGTGACTCCGTTGACGAAACTGCTCATCTCGCTTGCGAGGAAGAGCATGACGTTTGCGATCTCTTCGGGTTCTCCGAGGCGTCCTGCAGGGTATCTTGAGACGTATATTTTGTATTTGCCCGGATTGAAGCAGTGTTCCGTCAGGTCGGTGCGCGTGATTCCCGGAGCGATTGCGTTGACATTGATGTTGTACCGGGCGAGAGCGTTCGCCATGCAGCGCGTCATTCCCATGATTCCGGTTTTCATGACGCCGTAGCTGAAGTTCCAGCCGCCTTCGCGGAACGCGCAGATGGAGGCAATGTTGATGATTTTTCCTCCGCCCGCCGTTTTCAGAAACGGAATGGCCTGCTGCGAGAGATCGTAGACGGCGTCAAGCATTACCGAGCGGCTGATTTCCCAATGCTCTTCGGTGCAAGTTTCGATCGTTTCATCGAACTGCAGACCGGCGTTGTTGACGAGAATGTCGAGTCCGCCGAGCGCTTCCGCCATCTTTGCGATGAGCCCGCGGCGGTCTTCACGGTTTCCGAGGTCGGCGGAGAAGTAAAAGTTTTTTCCTCCGAATGCATTCAGTTCCGCCAGTAGCCTGTCCGCTTCTCTGCTGTGCGAGACGACGGCGACGGAGCATCCGCGTTCCGCTAAAGCCATTGCCATCGCGCGTCCGAGTCCGCGCCGTCCGCCGGTTACGATTGCCCGTTTTCCTGAAAAATCGAGAAAGTCCTTCATAAAAAATCCTCCTGCTTGAAAAAGCTGTTTTCGTATATTATATTACACAGGAAAGGAAAAAGGAATGCCGAAAACTGACATTCATATATAATTTTATGATTCTGATAGACCGGATAGCTTTGCGGAATCTGAATGGCCGCTGCGATGTGACATTCAACCATATTGCATATGAGCGGTTGAACTTTCATCAGATCTGTCTGTTTCCGCAGAACATTTTTGTCATGGTCCCGACCGCGAGCGGAAAACAGCAGGATTGTTTTACGGATGCGGCAACGGGGGAATCCCTGCATCTGGAAAAAGATCATTTTTATTTTGTTCCGAACGGCAACTCCGTCGAGTACCTGCTGACTGAAGAAATTACGTTCATGACGTTTCATTTTAATCTGGAGCTTTATCCGGGGATGGATCTTTATCATGGAATGCGCGGGATCCGCACAGGATATGCGCCGGAGATGACCGCGAAGTTCCGCGCGATTTTCGATGAACCGGATGAATTCCGTTCGCTGGTGCGCTTCAAAGAGGCCGTGATGGAGTTCTGCATGGCGCATTGGCCGGAGAATCCGTACGGGGCAAAACCGTATTCGCATCTGTTCCAGAAAATCCGCGAGCGGTGCAGTGCGCGTCTGAGCGTGGCGGAACTTGCGGAGGAGGAGGGGATCACTCAGGAGGCGTTTTCGCGGCGCATCCGGCGGGATCTCGGGACAACTCCGAAGAAACTGATTCAGATGGAGCTTCTGCGGCGGGTTTTCATTCTGCTCGGCGTTCCCGGAACAACAATTTCCGAGGTCGCGGAGAAACTGGAATTCAGCTCCGCATTCTATCTTTCCCGTTTTTTCCGCGAGCAGACCGGAATGACGCCGTCCGGGTATCTTGCACAGTTTGTCGGCAAGAGAGGACGGGACTCTTGATGTTTTCGTCGCATGGACGGCAGAACAGTGAAATGGAGTTGATTTTGCAAATTGGCGGTATCACGCGGTTGAACATGCCGCCCGTCGGCTCTGCGTCCGTGCCGCAGACAGGGCGTGCCGCGCTTGCAGGGGGTGCGATTGAACGGAAGCCGGAACCGCGGAACGGATCGCGTTGACGCGCTCCGCAGAACTCGGAAAAAATACCGTCGGGGACTTGAAAAAAGCTCTTGAGATTGTATATTGTCAAGTGAGAAATTATCTTTAAAAAGAATAGAAACATTGTTCCCGGGCTGACCGGGAGATCAATGAGAATCAGGAGTTAGCAATGTCTGAAGAAAATACGACGCAGAATGCGCCGCAGGGGCAAGGGGACAGTCAGTATACCGCCTCGAAAATCACCGTGCTGGAAGGTCTTGAGGCCGTCCGGAAGCGCCCGAGCATGTATATCGGCGACACCGGTGAGCGCGGTCTGCATCATCTGGTCTATGAAGCGGTTGACAACAGTATCGACGAAGCTCTCGCCGGATACGCAACTCATGTTGAAGTCACCATCCGCCCCGATAACAGCATCCGCGTTTCCGATGACGGACGAGGCATCCCGGTTGATATGCACGAAGAGGGCAAGCCCGCCGTCGAAGTCGTCATGACCATTCTGCATGCGGGCGGCAAGTTCGACCATAACGCATACAAGGTTTCCGGCGGTCTGCACGGCGTGGGTATCTCCTGCGTAAACGCGCTTTCCAAATGGATGAAGGTTGAAGTTCACCGCGGCGGCAAGGCGTATGAGATCGGTTTCGAGCGCGGCAACACGGTTGAACCCCTCAAGGAACTCGGTCCGGTTTCCGATCGCGGAACCACGGTCACGTTCAAGCCGGATGAGGAAATTTTCTCGACGACGATTTACAAGTGGGATATTCTCAAGAACCGTCTGCGCGAGCTGGCGTTCCTCAACAGCGGCGTCAAAATCACTCTGACCGATGAGCGCGAAGGACAACAGAACAAGGAAGTCTTCCACTACGAAGGCGGCATTTCCGAGTTCGTCACCATGCTGAACAAAGACAAGCAGGCTCTGCATCCGGTCATCTACATGCACAAGGCGAAAGACGGGCTCGACGTCGAAGTTGCCATGCAGTACTGCAATGTTTTCACGAACACCGAGACGATTTATTCTTATGCGAACAACATCAACACGTTTGAAGGTGGAACGCACCTGACCGGTTTCCAGTCCGCTTTGACCCGTGTAGTTAATGCCTATGGAAAATCCTCGAATCTGCTGAAGGGTGAGAAGAGTGTGTCCGGAGCGGATACCCGCATGGGGCTGACTGCAGTTATCAGTGTCAAGGTTCCCGACCCGCAGTTCGAAGGTCAGACCAAGACCAAGCTCGGAAACAATGAAGTCAAAGGCATTGTGGATTCCATTGTCAATGAGACTCTCAGCACTTTCTTTGAGGAAAACCCCCAGACGGCGCGCGGCATTGTCGACAAGGCGATTCGCACATCGGCCGCCCGTGAGGCCGCCCGCAAGGCGTATGAGCTGATTCAGCGCAAGGGTGCACTTGAAGGATTCTCGCTTCCCGGCAAACTCGCCGACTGCTCCAGCAAAGATCCTTCGATCTGCGAACTCTATATTGTCGAGGGTGACTCGGCAGGCGGTTCCGCGAAGCAGGGGCGCGACAGCAAGTTCCAGGCGATTCTTCCGATTCGAGGCAAGCTCCTGAACGTTGAGAAGACCCGCAAGGACAAGATGCTCGAAAACAAGGAAATTCAGTCCATGATCGCAGCAATCGGCTGCGGACTGGATGACAACTTCGATATTTCCAAACTGCGTTACAACCGCGTCGTTATCATGACAGATGCCGATGTGGACGGTTCGCACATCCGCACGCTGCTTCTGACGTTCTTCTACCGTCAGATGCCGGAGCTGATCAAAACCGGCCACGTCTACATCGCCAAGCCGCCGCTGTTCAAAGTCAAACGCAAAAACGACGAACAGTACATTGAGACCGAGGAGCAGCTGGACGCCTATCTCTTCAACATCGGCAGTTCCGACATCGAAGTCTACCGCACCGACGGCTCCATGCTTACGCCGGAACAGGTGAAGCAGATCACCGGCTTTATCGCCCGCGCCCACCATCTTTCGGAAGCGCTTCAGCGTCATGGACTTGCGACGGAGTACTACTTCTCGCTCGCCAAAGATATGAAGTTCCCGGTCGCCCGTATCATGGTCCGCGAAACGGACGGACGCATGACCGAGCAGTTCGTCTATACCGAAGAAGAGAAGAAGCAGTACGTGGAAGAGGCGATCCAGCGTCTTCCGAAGTACACGCCTGAGCAGGAGCCGGCGAAGTCCGAAACGATCACCGTTCCGGGTGAAACCGTGGACGATGAGGAGGCCGGAGCTCTTCAACAGACGTTCCATCCCTCCATCGACGTGACGGAAATTTTCGAAAGCTCCGACTGTGAAGCGCTTTACAAGGATATTGCGGATGCCGGTTACAATCCGGAGAATCTGTTCCAGGATGCGGATGATCTCTTCCGCGTGGTCGAAAGCGACAAGCAGCAGAAGATCCGTTCCCTCAAGGGGCTCGCCGAGGAGGTCAAGCGCAACGGTCGCCAGGGTCTTGCCATCAACCGTTACAAAGGTTTGGGCGAAATGAACCACGACCAGCTCTGGGATACCACCATGGACCCGGAGAAACGCAAGATGATCCAGGTGAAGATGGAGGACGCCGTGGAGGCCGACCGCATGTTCACCCTGCTCATGGGCGACAGCGTGGAGCCGCGCCGCGACTATATCGAGAAGTACGCCGCGGGCGTGAAGGACCTCGACCTTTAATGACAATCCGCGCGGACGGTTCCGGTTCGTTCCGATGTCCGCGTTTCAATAAAACCAATGGAGAAAACCATGGCAGAAGACGCAAAAGCAAAAAGAGTCGGCATTGACACGAATGTGCGCGACAAGAATCTGACCGCCGCGCTCGGTCAGATCGAAAAGGAATTCGGCAAAGGCGCGATCATGAAGCTCGGCGACAACAACGCCGCAACCGATGTGTCGGTCATCAGCACCGGCGCTCTTTCGCTGGACATCGCCCTCGGAATCATGGGCGTGCCGCGCGGAAGAATCGTTGAAATCTTCGGTCCTGAATCTTCCGGTAAAACCACGCTCTGCATGCATATCATCGCCAACGCCCAGCGCGCGGGCGGTGTCGCGGCAATCATCGATGCGGAACACGCTGTCGACCCGGTTTACGCTTCGAAAATCGGCGTGAATGTCGACAATCTTCTGATTTCCCAGCCGGACTGCGGCGAAGATGCGTTGAATATCGCGGACATGCTGATCCGCAGCAACGCGGTCGACGTTCTGGTTATCGACTCTGTCGCCGCCCTCGTTCCCCGTGCTGAAATCGAAGGTCAGATGGGCGATTCGTTCGTCGGTCTTCATGCCCGCCTGATGTCTCAGGCGCTGCGCAAACTCACCGGTGCGATCAGCCGCAGCCGCACCTGCTGCATCTTCACAAACCAGATTCGCGAAAAGATCGGCGTGATGTTCGGCAACCCGGAGACCACCACCGGCGGTAACGCGCTGAAGTTCTACAGCTCCATCCGCATGGATATCCGGCGAATCGGCTCCATCAAGGAAGGCGACGAAGTGATTGCCGCGCGCACGAAAGTGAAAGTCGTCAAGAACAAACTCGCGCCCCCGTTCCGCATTGCCGAATTCGATATCAACTGGAACGAAGGTATTTCCAGAGTCGGTTCCATCATCGATGTCGGAACGGACCTCGGCGTGATTGAAAAACGCGGCTCGTGGTTCTCCTTCAACGGCGAACAGCTCGCGCAGGGACGCGAACAGGCGAAGACGGTGATCGGAGGAAACAAGGAACTTGAGGACCGCATCCTCAAGAAAATCCGCGAAACTCTCGCCGCCCGCCGTGCCGCCGCATCGGGCCAGGCTCCTGCCGCAGTGCCCGCGGCCGCTCCGTCGGCTTCCGCTGCACCCGCTCCGGAAGCTGCGCCTGCGGCGAAATAACCGGAGAAAACACCCATGCAAGCCGGAATTTTTGAATGCAGAATCCTTGCGGCGTCTCTTTGCGCCCTCGTTTTTCTGCCGGTTCCGGCTTTCTCCGGAGAGTCTCCGCATTCCTACAGAAACAGGGAGGCGGGGAACGACGCCGCAGCGGTTGGAGATTATGCCGTTGCGGCTGATTTCTACAGATATTATGCGGAGGACGCCGCCGTCGCCGCCGATACCGAGTCGGTTCGCGATGCCGCAAGACGCCGCATCGACGCCCTGATTGCCGCCGGAATGATCGCGGAGGCGGAAAAAGAATTCGCCGATTATGAACTCAAATATCCCGGAACCGACGCTCTTGCAATCTCTCTGCGCAAAGCGGAACTGCTGACTCTGAAGGGACAGCCCGGGGAGGCGTTGACGATTCTGCGCCGCATTCTTCCAGCAATGACGGAATCGGGGTTGCGTCAGCGCACGCTTGCCGCAATAGCGCAGGCGGAAGAGCTCCGCAAAAATTATGCCGCAGCCGCAGCCGCATATGAAGAGCTCGGAAAAGCCGCTGCCGGAACTCCTCTTGAACTGATTGCCGCCGTGCGCCGCATCATCACGCTTGCCAATGCAAAAAAACTTTCCGGAGCGGAGCTGCTTTCGCTTCCGGCTCCGAAAACGAAAGAGGAAAAGCGTCTGCTGCGTCTGGCCGCATTCTACGCAGGTTTGAAGGCAAATGGAATGAAAGACCTTGCGGCCGCGTGGAAAAATATCAGCGAAGACAACGCTCCGCTCAATCTTCCGGAGGCTGGCACGCTCTATTCCGCAATCGGCGATGAAGCCGCCGCGCGCGGATTGCGTCCGCTTGCCGTAGCCGCGTACCGCAAAGCGGTTCCCGAAATTCTGGATAAACGGCGGGCGTTCGAAACGCTCATGCGTCTGGTCCAGACACTTGAAAGCCTGAACAATCCGGGAGAAGCCGCGCGGCTTGCCGGACAGGCGATAACCCTTTTCAAGGGCGATTATGTGTCGCCTGAAATCAAACTGCGCATGGCGCGGGTTTTCCGTAATGCCGGACAGAGTCTTTCCGCGATTGAACTTTACCTTACGTTGATTCAAAATCCCGCGGTTCCGCGCGATATTCAGGGAAAAGCTGTCCGTGAGTGCGCGTATCTTCAGAACAGTCTGAACGACAGTGCGGGCGCGCAGAAGACAATCCGCACCTATTTCAACACGCCCGAAACAGTTTCGGAAGCGGATTTTCTGCTTGCAGATCTTCTGCTGCGCGCAAACCGTTTCCAGGAAGCCGCGGAGGCGTTTCAGGAAGTCGCCTCAAAATATCCGCAGCGGGCCGGCGAGGCGCTTTACCAAGCATCTCTTGCATGGCTTTCGGCAAAAAAATTTCCGGAGGCGGAAGCTGTTGTGGAACGTCTGATTGAGCTTGTGAAAAAAAATCCGGCGCAACAGCCGCGTGCAATCTTTTTGAAGGCGATGATTTTTGAGGCGGCGAAAAAGCTCCCCGAAGCGCGGAAACTGTACACGGAATACGCGGGCATGAAGGGAAATGAGCCGGAACGTGCGGCCCTGGCTCTTTTCAAGGCCGGGAAAATCGCTTTTACCGAACAGAACCTTCCGGAAGCTGTGACACTTTTCAAGCAGGTGACGGTGCGTTACCCGAAGGATGCATTTGCCCCTGCCGCCGCGTTCTGGAGCATTTATGCAAGGCTGGCGCAGGGAATCAATGTTGAGGACGTGGACGGCGAAATCTGGGGGCTCATCAAAGATTACCCCGGTTCGCATTACGTGACGGATGCTCTGTTCCTTGTGGCGACCCGTTATGCGGATGCCGGCAACTTCAAGCATGCGAATATGTTTCTGAACAAGCTTTTGGAGCATGCCAAGTCTCCGGAACTGCGCGCGCGGGTTCTGCTCCAGAAGGCGAATTTCGCATTGAAAGACCGTGATGCAGACGGCGCACTGGCGCGTCTGGATGAACTCAGTAAAATTTCTCCGAACGCCGCATGTCTGGCGGAAGCGTTTTATCTGAAGGGCGATGTATACAAGCTCAAAGGTGAATACGAAAAGGCAATGGACTCCTACAAAGAGGCGCTGGAGCATAACCCGGAGCCGCGTTTTGGGCTTGCCGCCGCCGGTTCCATCGGGGATTGTCTGTTCGAGCTTGCCGGACGCCGGAGTTCGCAGGAATTGTATTCCCGCGCGCGGACGCAGTACGACACTCTTCTTGCGCGTCCGAATCTTCCGGAAGCAGTCCGGGTGATGCTTCTTTACAAAAGCGGACGCTGTTCCGTGGAGCTTGAGGAGATCGACATGGCTGCCCGGCGTTACAAGGAGGCTTCCGGGGCGTTGGTTCCGGGAGTCTCTTCCGCAGTCGCCCTGTGGGGAGTGAAGGCGGTGGAAGGGCTTGTTTCGATTGCGGAAAACTCGCCTGTGGCTTCGCATATTGACGCCGCGGCGAATGCGATAGACCGTCAGATCAATGCGGAGCTGGTAGATTCGGAACAGGCGAACGCGCGCAAGGGAATCCTGCAGGAAAAAAAATTCAAACCTTAAGAGGCATCTTATATGGCAAATAATTACATTGATTTAATCCGGAACGGCGGCACGATCATGATGATTCTGGTCGGATGCAGCATCATTGCACTCTTCATTTTCTTCGAAAAATGGTTCCAGTTCCATCGCTGGCAGGTCGATGTCCGCGAACTGGTGAACGGACTTGTCAATGTGCTCCGGCGCGACGGGATGATTGAGGCGATCACGCTTTGCGACCAGACGCCGAGTCCCGTGGCGCGTCTGCTCACCTCGGCGATTCAGGCATACCAGAGCGATGACGATATCCGCCAGTCCATCGAAGACGCCGCGATTGTTGAGGTGCCGCGTCTGGAATCCCACCTGAACATTCTTGCCACGATTGCATATATTGCGCCGCTGCTGGGATTGCTCGGTGCGATTGCCGGCATGGCGGATGCCTTCCAGGTCATTCAAACGGAGCAGGCGGCAATGTCGGTCGCCAAGCTTTCAGACGGAATCTACAAAGCTCTGGTGACGACTGCGACGGGGCTTTGCGTGGCGATTCCTTCGCATCTTGCGTACAACTACCTCGTATCCCGTGTGCAGATGCTGTGCGTGGATATGGAAAAAGCTTCTTCGGAGATCCTTTATTTCTTCCAGCATCATACGAAAAGCGATGAGAAGAAATGAACCGTCTGACAAAACGAATCAAGATTCAGACGCGTCTGACGATCCACAAGGGACTTCCGGATTTCGTGCCGTTTCTCGGTGTGTTCTGCCTGCTTCTTCTGTTTGTGGTGCCCGGCAGTCTGTTCGTGGAGTTTTCGGGCATTCCCGTTTCTGTTCCTGAAGTGAATGTGCAGAACAGTCTTGGTGCAAAAAAAATTGTCGTTACGGTCAGCCGTGACGGAAAGTTTTTCCTGAACGACAGCGAAACTCCGGATATTGCCAAACTGAAAGAGAGCCTGTTGGAGATGACAAAGTCGGGAGATGAAAAAGAGCGCCCGACGATTATCCTGCGGGCGGATGTGCAGGTGGATTACGGACAGATTGCGCACGTTCTCTCTCTTGCGGAGAGCTTGAATCTCAATGTGTTTCTCCTGACGGCCGCTCCTGCGGAACGGAAAGATACGGGCAAACATATAGAAGAGGAGTGACCGGGCGCATGGGGCAGGGCGAAGTCAATTATTCCAGGCGGCGCGGATTCCGGAATTTGCCGGTGATGTTTGCCGCGCTTCTGCTTGCGCTTCTGCTGCACGCCCTGCCGCTGCTGTTTTCCCGCCCGTCCGAGTCGAAAGAAAGCACCGAAGCAAAAGCGGAACAGCGTTTTACACGCATGGTCAGCAAACTGGACGGGGCGAAGGATGAATATGGTCTTGAATACTGGCTTTACTATGGTAATCCGCACGATTTTTCCGATCCGGACAGTCAATATGGTTTTTCGGGACTTCTGCGCGCGACGGGAACTCCGGCGATGAGACTTATTCCGGTTCCGCCGTCCGCCGTATCGCTGACGAAAGATCTTGCGGCTCCGCAAAATTCCCGCATTGTCCGCGTGCGCGCGCCGGAAGAGCTGTTTGTGCGGTTGACTCCGCACTACGCCGCATATTCCCGTACGCCAAAGAAAACTGCGGCGGTTCCGAAGCGTCCGTACTGGATTGCAGCGGACGGAGCGGAACTTGGGAATATCCCGTTCTCCATGACTCCGGAGCTGCGGAAGCTCATTCAGAATGCCGCATCGCTGACCGGAACGGAACTGCAGGTCCTGCCGTCTGCGGAACCGGAAACTCCGCCGCTGATCCGTGTGGAAAAGTCCTGCGGAGACCGGAGGCTTGACCTCGCTGCGGTGAATGCCCTTGCCGTTTATGCCGGAGCCGGACTGACTCCGGAACAGCTGGAGAGACTGAAATTTGTGGTCGTCGACTGGCGCGCACCAAAGACAGGAAAGAAGGAGGAGACGCCATGATGCAGCTCTCGCTTGGAGACTTGTTCACACTTCATCTTCTGCTTTTTGTCCTGCTGATTGCCTACGCCTGGTACAGAGACGAGCGGAAGCATCCTTCGAATGACTGGACGATTACAAAAGACAGTTTTTACACGTGTCCGCGCTGTCATCATTCGTTTCTGAAGAACCTCAAAGACGAGGAAGAGAATTACATGCGCTGTCCGCGCTGTCAGGAACCGTGTTTTCTGAAGAAGAAAAAGCGGTTCTGATCAGAGTCCGCCGGCAAATGCGGAGAATGCGGACGGGAGCGAAATCCGTTCGCGGAGTTCGGCAGGCGTGACCCACTCAAATCCCTCCGGTGCGGCGGAGCAGAAAACCGAAAACGAATGCATCCGCCATTCAATATGGGAGAAGATATGTTTTGCTTCGATCCCTGTGCGGAGTTCCGCAACGGAAGCGCCGCGTTCCTCAAGATATTTCCTGACAGCGCTTTCTGAAAGCCAGCCTTCCGGATTCGGAAACTCCATCATTCCTGCAAGAAGTCCCCGGCGGGGACGGCGCTGCAAGGCAATCCGTCCGTCATGATGAATCAGAAGAACGGTTCGCTTTTCGATGCGGCGCGGCTTCTTTTCCGCTTTTACCGGAAGTTCGCTCCTGGTTCCGTTCCGGTGTGCGAGACATGCGGAGGCAAGCGGGCAGAGAGAGCAGAGCGGTTCGCCGTTCGGAAGACAGACCGTTGCGCCGAGTTCCATCAGCGATTCCGTGAAATCTCCACAATGACCTTCCGGATAAATCCGGCGGAGCTGTTCCGTGAACATCTGCCGGGTTTTCAGTTTCGTGATATCCAGACGGCTCTCCTGAAAACGGGAGAGGACGCGCAGAACATTGCCGTCGACGGCCGGGACCGGCTGTTCAAACGCGATGGAGGCGATTGCTCCCGCCGTGTAGTCGCCGATTCCGGGCAGGGCGCGGATGCCGGAGAATCCGGATGGGAACTCTCCGCCGTGTTGAGTCGCAATGATTTTCGCCGCCTTCTGCAGATTCCGGACGCGGGAATAGTAGCCGAGTCCTTCCCATAGTTTCAGGAGCAGTTCCTCATCGGCTTCCGCAAGTGCGCGGATATCGGGGAGGGCGGCGAGGAAGCGTTCGAAATAGGGAATGACCGCCTCTACGCGGGTCTGCTGGAGCATGATCTCCGAAAGCCAGACCCGGTATGGCGTGCGGTGTTCGCGCCACGGAAGAACTCTCGCATTGGCGCGAAACCAGGTTAAAAGGGCGTCAACAGGAAACTGCGGCGTCATTCTTCTGCGTCTCCGCAGCCTTCAGGGCGCGCAGATCAAGCACATAGCAGACCGCGAAAGCGACGATTCCGGCGACGAATCCGTAGACTGCACCGTTCGTCAGCGCGAACTGGAAGCTGTCGGAGCCCATGACTTCGGTGAATCCGCCTTTGATGCCGAGCGCGACGATTACCATGTAGCCGATCCAAACGACCGTGGAGGTTCCCATCGTCCAGAGCGCGGAGCGTTTTGTGGATTTCGGGAAATACATCGCGGTGACGACAGGGACGAACACGATGACGAGCTGCGAGGCCCAGCAGTTGATCATCAGCGCATAGATGCTCTGAACTTTCAGGGCGAGGAGCGTGGCGATCAGCAGAATAAGAATGGTCACGATGCGAACGAGCATCAGCATCTTTTTTTCCGGAATCTGCGGGCAGAGCGTGTGGAGAACGTTGTTTGAGAAGAGGCTCGACGCCGCCAGCAGGGAGCTGTCCGCGGAGCTCATGATTGCGGAGATCAGCGCGCTGAGGAAGATGGTCAGGAGGATCGGGTGGATGCTGCCGAGAACCTGAATCGCCATGCGCGGGAGTACCTGGTTTTCAAGGTCGGAACCGAATGCTTCCGCCGTAATTCCGAACTTCGGGAAGACCAGCTTTGCTGCGAGTCCGATCGTGATCGGAATCATGCCGATGATGATGTAGAGAATGCCGGAATAGATGGAGCTCTGCTTTGCGATGCCCTCCGTGCGGGAGGCGAGCGAACGCTGGACGAGGTCTTGTCCGACCATGCAGCCGAGTCCCATGACCATCCAGTTGCCGAGGTAGTTGATTGTGCCGTCCCATCCGCCCTGGTCTTTGGCGGGGAGGAGCGAGAGGTCGGCCTGCGGGTTGTTGTAGACGGCTTCCCATCCGCCTGCGAGGTTGACTGCGCCGGGGACGATGATGACAAGACCGAGGACGATCAGGGAGACCTGGACGATATCGGTGAGTGTCACTGCCCACATACCGCCGGACGCGGTGTAGACAAGGATGACGGCGGCGCCGATGACGGTTCCCCAGAGCATGTTGATTCCGGTGAGGAGGTGGAGGATTGTGCCGAGCCCGAGCATCTGCGCTCCGAGCCAGCCGACGTATACGGGGATCATCCAGAGGGAGGCGTAGACGCTGGCGCGTTTGCCGTATTTTTTGAGGATGATGTCCGTAACGGTGTAACAGTTCATTTTACGGAGATAGCCGACGATGAAGAAGCCTGCCAGGATGAGGCTGATTGCGGCGGCGAATGGGTCGGCGATGACGTCGCGCAGACTTCCGGAGTAGACCGTGGCGGCGACGCCCATGCTGGAGCCTGCGCCGAACCAGGTGGCGAGCAGGGTCGCTGTCGCCATCCAGAGCGGCAGCCGCCTTCCTGCCACGAGGAAGTCGTTCATGTCTTTAACCCGTCTTCCGGAAATGTATCCGATGGCGAGCATGGTGAGAGTGTAAATTCCGATACCAATCCAGAGGATGGTCCGCGTTTGGGCGTCCAGCTCAATCATTGTTGCTTGTGGACTTTCTGTGTTAAAAAAAGTTGTTTTGTAAAAAAACACCCATGCGACAGCCGCATCGGGTAAAAGTGAAACGCGGTCGTCTCAGCATCCGAACCCGTATTTTATGGACACTGAAACATTTAAATGGAAAGAGCCCCGCCCTTTGAGGAGCGGAGCCCTTTGTGTAATGATCGTAATCTCTAGGCAGATCCGATTATTTGTCGTAAGCGTGTCCGGCGGAGCCGAGAACGTTGACGACTTTGTGCTTGTAGAGAGCGGTCATGCGGTCACGAGCCGGTCCGAGGTACTTTCTCGGGTCGAACTCAGCCGGTTTGTCGTGGAAGACTTTACGGATGCCGGCGGTCATGGCAAGACGGGAATCGGAGTCGATGTTGATCTTGCAGACAGCGGACTTTGCGGCTTCGCGGAGTTCTTCTTCCGGGATGCCGACAGCAGCCTTGAGAGCGCCGCCGTTGGCGTTGATGATGTCAACTTCTTCCTGCGGAACGGAGGAGGAACCATGGAGAACGATCGGGAAGCCCGGGAGCTTCTCTTCGATGGCGTGGAGGACGTCGAATGCGAGCGGCGGCGGAACGAGGCGGCCGGTCTTCGGGTCGACGGTGCACTGTTCGGGTTTGAACTTGTATGCGCCGTGGGAGGTGCCGATGGAGATCGCGAGGGAGTCGACGCCGGTCTTGGTGACGAAGTCGATGACTTCTTCCGGCTTGGTGTAGTGGGAGACTTCGGAAGCAACTTCGTCTTCAACGCCGGCGAGGACGCCGAGTTCGCCTTCGACGCAGACGCCGAACTGGTGAGCATAGTCGCAGACCTTCTTGGTCAGGGCGACGTTCTCGTCGTACGGAAGAGCGGAACCGTCGATCATGACGGAGGAGAAGCCGAATTCGATACAGCTCTTGCAGAGCTCGAAGGAATCACCGTGATCGAGGTGGAGGCAAATCGGAATGGCGCCTTTGCCGTTGCTGATTTCTTTGGAGTATTCGACCGCGCCCTGAGCCATGTAGCGGAGGAGGGTCTGGTTCGCGTAGTTGCGAGCGCCCTTGGAAACCTGGAGGATCACCGGGGATTCCATTTCCGTGCAAGCGGAGATGATCGCCTGGAGCTGTTCCATGTTGTTGAAGTTGAACGCCGGGATCGCATAGTGGCCCTTCATGGCTTTTGCGAACATGTCTTTGGTGTTGACAAGACCGAGGTCTTTGTAATTTACCATCTTGTGATTCCTTTCGTTTGGCAAGTTGATAACGAACATGAATAAATATGTCACATTTTTCCGAAAAATCAAGCGGCATGTCTTTTTTTTCGCCGGATTTTTTATCCCCGCGCCGCCGGAAAACCGCTTTCCCGCCGCACGGGACCGGTCGAGCCGCGGACGATGAGTTTGTTCGGAACCGGAATGATGCCGCCTGTTCCCTCCTTGCTGAGAATGCGCAGACGCAGCTCGTCGAGTGCGCGCTTTGCAATCGCGGAATAATCGAAATCCAGCGTTGTGTGCGGCGGCGTGAGATATTCGGAAATGCCGGGGTTCTCATAGGTGATGAGCGAGATGTCTTCCGGAATGCGGAATCCGGCGTCCTGAATGGTTTTGGCCGCCCGGACGGCAAGGTGCTGATGTATCATGAAGAGCGCGGTGAACCCCTGCTCCAGTATGGGACGGATGGTATCCTTGAGGCATACTTTTGTTTCATCAATCGGAAAATTCCGCACCTCCGCGAGATTCAGGTCAGAAGCCGCTTCCAGAAAAGCGTCGCCGCCGCGCGGCAGCTTTTTTTCAGCGCAGAAGTGAATCCGCGCGATCCGGCGGTGTCCGAGAGACTTCAGATGCTCAAGAACCCGCCGGGATTCATCGTAAGTGTCCGGATCAATGGTGCAGATGTTGTCGAACGAGGTTCCGTAGCTGTTCAGCATGACGAGCGGCATGCCGCGTTCCTCCGCCCATTTCTGCGCCCATTCGCGCGCGTACACCGAACACACCGCTCCGTCGTAGAAGCGCTCCGAGACGAGCGTTTTATTCTGTTCCGGGATGATGCAGCATTCCCACTTCCGGCGGAGTATATCCTTCATCAGCGCATCGAGGAGCCTGTACAGAAACAGTCCGTTCGCTTCCTTGACAATGATCGCAAGTCGTATCCGGTGCCGGTTTGCGCGGTTGCGGTAGTTCATCCGTTTGAGCGCCGCCTGAATACGCACGCGCAGCTCCTCCGCCACATACGATTTCCCGCTGAGCATGCGCGACACCTGCGCCCGTGAACATCCGGCTTCCCGGGCGACGTCATCCATGGTAACTTTTTTCATTTTTCACTCTCCGTTTTTTTTTACTGTAGCATGTGCAAAAAAGATTTCAAGTTTCATTGTTCATATTTCGTTCATGTTTTTTTCGGTTTCGCCTCTTGCCAAATCCGCGGGTTTGTGGTATAATGAAAGACATGAACCGGAAGTAATGAAAGCAAGTGTTCAACAACAAACGAAAGGTCGGCAACACGATGAAAACAAAATATGCGTTCACCTGTTCAACAACAAACGAAAGGTCGGCAACACGATGAAAACAAAATATGCGTTCAC
>ERZ1034842.181-NODE-181-length-33020-cov-10.149371_pt1 | contig 33020 bp, 52 predicted proteins | sample MGYA00520634_ERZ1034842 | MGnify/ENA primary metagenome ERZ1034842 (study PRJEB33766, sample SAMN09781734) | gut metagenome | biome: gut microbiome | host: Homo sapiens | place: Madagascar | study: EMG produced TPA metagenomics assembly of the PRJNA485056 data... | reverse complement strand
TTCCAACTCTGCGGGGTTTTGGCCGAAGAGGCGGAAAAACAGAACAAAAATTGAATAAGGTATCGGGAATTTTTTGACATAAATATTAAATCTGTGGGAGGTGATTGCCGGTGACAAAAAAAGGGTGGGCGGACCTGATAACCCAGCAGCTGCAAGGGTTAGACACTTTTGACGAGGCTTTTTTGCCAGTGATTGACACACTGGCAAGCACTCTATACCAGCGGGACAAAATTTACACGGAATTTAAGAAAAACGGCGGAAAATCCACCATCGAATACACCAACAAAAACGGCAGCACGAACATGGTGAAAAATCCGCAGCTGGTACTCTGGGACGATTTGAACAAGTCCGCATTGGCGTACTGGAAAGAATTGGGGCTGACCCCCAGCAGCTACAAAAAACTGACCGATAACACAGAGCGGAAAGGTGGTGGCAGCGCCCTTGAAAAAGCCTTGCAAAGCATCACCTTATGACCGGGAGGAAACACATGAGACCGGAAATCCGAAAACCACAAAAGAGCGGGCGAAGAAGACCGCCGGAGCGGGGGCAGCCACCGGAGCCGGGAAAACCAAACGGCGAAAAAACGGGCCGGTGCCGGGAACCAGGGCGCCGAACTGGAAAGTAGTCACAGAATACGCAGACAGCATCCGAACTGGGAAGAAAATCGCATGCCGGGAACTGAAACAAGCGGTGGATCGGTTTTACCGGGATTTGGAAAATCCAGATTATTACATCGATGCGAAAGGTCCGGAATTCTGTATCCAGATTATTGAGAAAACCATCTGCCACCAGCAGGGGGAAAAGCTGGACGGTACGCCGCTGCGGGGCACTCCGTTTTTGTTGGAGCCATTCCACAAATTCATCATTTACAACCTGCTGGGTTTCAAGCTGACCGGGACGGATATCGTTCGATTTCACGAGGCGCTGATTTTTATCCCGCGGAAAAATATCAAAACGTCGTTTGCGGCGGCATTGGCGTGGGCGCTGTCTCTGTGGTATCGGAAGTCCGGGGCAAAGACGTACATCACGGCGGCAGCCCTGATGCAGAGCTTAGAGAGTTTCAACTTCCTTAACTACAACGTGAACCACATGGGGGAGAACGCAAAAGACGGCGGTCTGGTCAAGGTGATCGACAACAACAACGAACACAGCATGACCGCAAAAATGAGCGACGGCAGTTTTTCAATTCGCGCCCTGGCAGCCAACCCGGACGCGCAGGATTCGCTGAACTGCAACATTGCAATCGTGGACGAAATCCACGCACTGAAAAAGCCGAAACAATACAACCTTTTCAAAGAAGCAATGAAAGCCTACACGAATAAGCTGATCATCGGCATTTCCACGGCGGGCGATAACGAGCAGTCATTTCTGGGAAACCGGCTGAAATACTGCCGCAAGGTTTTGGACGGCACGGTGAAAGACGAGCAATATTTCATTTTCATGTGCTGTGCGAATCCGGACGAAAACGGGAACATCGACTACACAAATCCGGTGGTGCACGAAATGGCCAATCCGGCATACGGGGTGAGTATTCGACCGGAAGAAATTCTGAACGATGCCCGGCAGGCCCAGAACGACCCGCAGCAGCGGAAAGATTTTCTTTCCAAAAGCTTGAACGTGTACTCCACGGCGATGAAAGCCTATTTCGATATTGAGGAATTCCGACGGAGCGACGAGCAATACAACTGGACGCTGGAAGAGCTGGCAAAGCTGCCAATCAAGTGGTACGGCGGCGCGGACCTATCCAAGCTTTACGACCTGACGGCGGCCTGCCTATACGGAAATTACAAGGGCGTGGACATCATCATTCCCCACGCGTTTTTCCCAATCACGCAGGCGGCGGCAAAAGCGGACGAGGACGGAATCCCGCTGTTTGGATGGGCGGACGATGGGTGGTTGACCATGTGCAACAGCCCCACGGTCAACTATGCCGATGTGGTCAATTGGTTCGTCCAGATGCGGGATATGGGATTCAAAATCAAGCAAGTGGGCCACGACCGGAAATTATGCCGGGAATACTTCCTGGGCATGAAAGCAGCGAAATTCAACATCGTTGACCAACCGCAATATTTTTACAAAAAATCCGAGGGATTCCGGCACATTGAGGACATGGCCAAAAACGGCAAGCTGTACTACATGCACTCCGAGGCATACGAGTACTGCGTGGAAAACGTCCGGGCCATTGAGAAAACGGACGACATGATCCAATACGAAAAGGTGGAACCGGACCACCGGATTGACCTTTTCGATGCAAGCGTTTTCGCCTGCATTCGGCAGTTGGAAGACATGGAGAAACAAAACAAAGCGAAAGGATGGTGGGACTAAATGGGCATTTTTGACCGGGGCAGAAAGCAAAAGCGGAGCGGCCTAACAAATGTGGGCATCTGGTTCCCGGACGATTCCGGCGGCATCTGCCCCACGGGATATACATCACTGGCCAACAACCCGGAAATCATTGCCGGGGTGAATAAAATCGCGTCGCTGGTGGCAAGCCAGACAATCCACCTAATGGCAAACACGGAGCGGGGGGACGTGCGGGTTCGGAACGAACTTTCCCGAAAAATTGACGTGAACCCGTACCGGTACGGCACCCGGCAGACGTGGCTGCAGGCAATTGTGCGGAATCTACTGCTGGACGGCGGGGGAAACAGTTTCGTTCTGCCGGAATACCGGGACGGGTACATTGAGGATTTGTACCCGGTGCCGCCAAGCGCGGTGAGCATGACGGCCAGCGGCAGCGGATACGTGGTGCAAATCAACGGCGTGGAATTTCTACCGGAGCAGCTGCTGCATTTCGTTTGGAATCCGGACCCGGACCATCCATGGCGGGGGCAGGGGTACAAAGTGCCGCTGCGGGAAGTGGCCGGGAATCTGCAGCAGGCGGCCGCCACGAAAAAGTCTTTTCTTTCCAGCAAATGGAAACCGGGACTGATCGTGAAAGTCGATGCCAACACGGAAGAGCTGGCCAGCGAAACCGGGCGGGAAAAGATTCTGGAAAGCTACATCGGCAACACCGAGGCGGGAAAACCGTGGATCATTCCGGCGGAGGCCATGAGCGTGGAGCAGGTCAAACCGCTGTCACTAACGGATTTGGCCATCAGCGACAGCGTGCAGCTGGACAAGCGGACGGTGGCTGCAATTCTGGGCGTTCCCCCATTTGTTTTGGGCGTGGGCGAGTTTGACGAAAAAGCGTGGAACCACTGCGTAAGCACAACGCTGATGCCCATCAGTCAAGAGATTGCACAGGAAATGACCAAAAAGCTGCTGATCAGTCCGGAGCTATATTTCCGGTTTAACAGCCGGAGCCTTTACAGCTACGACCTGACCACACTTTCCGACGTGGGAAACAACGAATTTGTCCGGGGCATCATGACGGGCAACGAAGTGCGGGATTGGCTGGGGCTTAGTCCCATGGAGGGACTGGACGAATTGGTGATTCTGGAAAACTACATCCCCAGAGGAATGATCGGGGAGCAGTCCAAACTGAACGGAGGGGAAAACAATGACTGAAAAAGAACGGGCCATGGAACGCCGGGCGGCAGCCATGCCGGGCGGATTCCAAACCCGGGAAGAGGGCGAAGACCTTTACATCGAGGGATATTTCGCGGTTTTTAATTCCAACTACGAAATCTGGCCGGGGGCCACGGAGAGCGTGGCGCCGGGAGCGTTTTCCGGCACATTGGGCAATGACGTGCGGGCACTGATTGACCACGAAACCAGACTGGTGCTGGGCCGGAGCAAGGCGGGAACGCTGGAACTGAAAGAAGACAGCCACGGCCTTTGGGGCCGGGTGAAGATCAACCGGCAGGACCAAGACGCCATGAATCTTTACGAGCGGGTGAAACGTGGAGACGTGGACCAATGTTCGTTCGGATTCCAGATTCGGGAAGAAGAAACGGAGATTCGGGAAGATGGCAGCGTCCATTGGACCATCAAGGACGTGGACCTGTACGAGGTCTCCGTGGTCACGTTCCCGGCCTATGAAGATACGGCAGTAACCGCGCGCAAGCGTGATTTTGAAAATCTGCAGAAACGGCAGGACGAAAAACGTCGCGCCGAAATTATCAAGAAATTGAAAGGGGATTAAACATGGCACTGAAAGCATTGCTGCTGCGGAGAAAGATCGCAGAAAAGCAGACCGCACTGGAAGAGCTGCGGAAAAAAGCAGAGGAATTCCAGACCCGCGAGGCGGAGCTGGAGCAGGCTGCAAATGAGGCAACCGGCGAGGACCTGAACGCGGTGGAGGACGAAATCGAAAAATTCACCACTGAAAAGGCAGAGCACGAGACGGAAGTCTCCAAGCTGGAGGGCGAAATCGAACAGCTGGAGGGCGAGCTGAAAGAGGAAGAAGAGCGGAGTGCCGCAGCAACCGGCGGCAAAAACGAGGGCCAGGAGGCCAGAAAGGACAACAGAATGATGGAAGTTAGAACCAAATTTTACGGCATGACCATGCAGGAGCGAGACGCATTTTTCGCCCGTGAGGACGTGAAAGGCTTTTTGGACAACGTGCGCAGCCTTGCCAAAGAGAAACGCAGCATCACCGGCGGCGAACTGCTGGTACCCAATGTGGTGCTGCCGCTGATCCGCGAGGAAGTGGCCAAATATTCCAAGCTGATTAAATTCGTCCACCTGCAGCCGGTGCCCGGCACCGCAAGACAGACCATTATGGGCACCGTGCCCGAGGCCGTCTGGACCGAAATGTGCGCCGTGCTGAATGAACTGTCTCTGAACTTTAATGCCGCAGAGGTGGACGGCTACAAGGTGGGAGGCTTTATCGCAATCTGCAATGCAGTGCTGGAAGACAACGACGTGAATCTGGCAAGCACGATCATTTCCGCCCTGGGCGAGGCCATCGGATATGCACTGGACAAGGCCATTCTGTACGGTCTGGGCACAAAAATGCCTTTGGGCATTGTGACCCGTCTGGCACAGACCGAAAAGCCGGGCACATACTCCACCAAAGCCAGAGCATGGACCGACCTGCACACCAGCAACATTAAGACCATCACCGCAGCCAACTCCACCGGCGTGAAACTCTTCCAGAACATCGTGACGGAATCTGCTGCTGCAAAATCCAAGGGCAGCACCGGCGGCAAATTCTGGGCAATGAACGAAGTGACCTACGCAAAGCTGATGGCCGAGGCACTGACCATCAACGCTGCGGGCGCTGTGGTTACAGGCGTTACCATGACCATGCCCGTGGTGGGCGGCGAAATCGTGCTGCTGGACTTTATTCCCGACAACAACATCGTTGGCGGCTACGGCGACCGTTACCTGCTGGCAGAGCGCGCCGGTACCAGCATCCGCCAGAGCGAGCATGCAAGATTTATTGAGGACCAGACTGTTTTTGCAGGCACCGCACGCTACGACGGTCTGCCCGTGATTGCAGAATCCTTTGTGGTTCTGGGCCTGAGCGCAACCGCACCGACCACGTCCGTGACTTTTGCATCTGACGAGGCCAACAAAACACAGACCGGCGACGTTTAATCGCCGGTAAGAAAGGAGCGTGATCCCTATGGACAACAGCACACTAATGGCGCTGCTGAAAGCGGACTTGGATTTGCTTTCCGTACCCAAGGAGCGGGAGGCCTATCTGACGCAGCAGATTGAGGCAGCCAAAAGCATGATCCAGAGAGAGGGCATCACGCTGACGGACAGCCCGGAGGACACCCAGTTGGTGGTGATGTATGCCGCGTGGCTTTACCGCAAGCGCAACACTGGCGAGGGCATGCCACGCATGATCCGATACGCGCTGAATAACCGGGTGATCAGCCAGAGGGGGCATGGCGTATGAATCTGGACAGCGGGATTGCCAGGATCTGGCGATGCACGGAAACAGCGACCCCGGGCGAGATGCCCGGGGAAACGTGGACGGAAGTCTGGGCCAGCTATTACGGCGAGAAAACCGTGGGCGTCCAGCGCTACTACACCGCCAAAGCGGCCAACGACCAAGTGGACGCGGTCATTTGGGTGCAGCGGAACCGGGATATTTTCCCGGTCCGCGACCGCGTACAACTGGACGATGGAGCATTTTACCGCATTACGCAGGTGCAGCACGTGGAGGACGAGGACGGTTTGCCAATGACCGCACTAAGCCTTGAAAGATTGGAGGGACTGGACCATGCCAGAACTGGAACAGGTTAAGGCAGCATTGGCCGGACTGACAGACCGGTGCTATCACTACACCGCCGCCAAAAATGCCAAAGCGCCATACATCGTATGGGCGGAGGACAGCGAGGTCAATCTTTGCGGAGATGGCGGCAAGGTTTTGGAGCGGTCGGTGCAGGGGACGGTGGACCTTTACACCCGGAGCGAGGGGGACCCGCTAATGGTGCAGATTCCCGAGGCATTAAACCGGGGCGGCACGATCCATTATCTGAACTCCGTGCAATATGAGGACGAAACCGGGCTGATCCACTACGAATGGGTTTTTACCGCGGTGTGAGCTATGGCAAAAATTAAATTTGACGGGCTGGAAGAATACGAACGCAAGCTGTCCGCGCTGGGCAAGGCCGGGCATGACATTGCAGGCAAAGCCATCTACAAGGGCGCGGGGATTATCGCGGACGAGATTCGCGCCGGTGCGGAAAGTCTCCCGGCGAAACCGGACATTGAGGGTTTGGCAGCATACCGAAAAAAGGAACCGGCACCGCTGACGGAATCGGCAAAGCGCGGGCTGCTGGACGGGCTGGGTATCACGTCCATGCAGGAGGACAACGGATATTTTTACGTCAAAATCGGTTTTGACGGGTACAACCGGATTAAAACCAAGAAATATCCAAAAGGACAGCCCAATGCCATGATTGCACGATCTTTGGAGAGCGGCAGCAGCGTGAGCAAAAAGAAACCGTTTATCCGACCGGCGGTGAACCGGAAAAAACAAGAGGCAGAAAAGGCGATGGCGAAAGTCATTGATGAAGAAATGAAAAAGCTCATGGAACAATGAGCAGGAAAGGAGCGAAAAGCGAATGGCTATTATCGGCGTATCCAAACCGTATTACGCCAAATACGGCAACGAGGGTTCCACGGTGACCTATACCGAGGGCGCTGTGATGGGCAAGGCAACCAAAGTCAATATCGCTGTGGAGCAGAGCAGCAGCAACGATCTGTACGGTGACAACGGTATTGCGGAGAGCGACAAGCGTTTTTCCAACGGCACGTTGACCATCTCCACCACGGATTTGAGCCAGACGGTGAGCCGGGTCATTCTGGGCGCAAAAGAGGAAACCATTACCGGCATTACCGGGGTTACCGATACCAGCGTGATGGAAATGATTTACGACGACGACATGGAAAGTCCGTATCTGGGCGTGGGCTTTATCATCAAGAAAAAAGTGGACGGCGTTCTGAAATGGCGGGCGGTGGTGCTGCCCAAGGTGCAGTTTTCCGTGCCGGCGGACAGCGCGGAGACCGAGGGGGAAACCATCAGCTGGCAGGTGCCGGAGCTGACGGGCACCATCATGCGGGACGATACGGAAAAGCACAAGTGGAAACGCGAGGCGACATTTTCCACCGAGGCGCAGGCGGAGGCATATATTAAAGCACGTCTGGGCATTGCGGCATAAAAGGGGAGCGAAACAATGAGAATCAGTCAGATTGAGATTTTGGGGGCTATCCGCCCCATGTGCTTTTCGGCCCGGGTGGCCGTGGCCGTGGAAGAGAAATTCGGCGGCATGGAAAAGCTCATGGACGCAATGACCGGCGAACAGTACATCAGCAGCAACATTTGGTTGCTGGGGAAAATGCTGGACGCAGGTGCGAGGGCAACAAAAATGGAGGGCAGCAGCTGCCCTCCGGTGCCCAGTGAAGAAGAACTGCTGGACGGCTGCGACCTAAGCGACATGCGAGGGCTGACCGCGAAACTGTTTGCGGCCATGATGGCCAGCAAAGAGCAGCATGTGGAGCTGGAGCCGGGAAAAAACGGGGTGACCACTCCGGCGGGGGAATAACACCGGAGTGGTATCTATATTACGGCTTGCAAGTGGGCTTGACCTACGAGCAAGCGCTGGATATTCCAATCGGGTTGCTGCTGGATTTGGCAGCAATCCACATGATTAAGCATGAGGGCGCCCGGCGGGCGGGCGTTTTAACGGATGATGACATCATTCCGGACATAGATTAAAAAGGGGGCGCAGCAATGGCCGTTGATATCGGGCCGAAAATCGGCATTGATGGGGAAAAAGAATTCCGGGAACAGCTGAACAGCATCAACCAAGATTTGCGGACGCTGAACAGCCAAATGAAAGCGGTTACAAGCAGTTTTGACGCCGGAGACGATAGCCAAGAGGCGCTGACCGAACAGACTGCCGTGCTCAATGAGCAGATTGAAAAACAGCAGAAAAAGCTGGAGCTGCTGCGAAAGGGCATGAACGACGCGGCGGAAGTCACCGGGGAGAATTCCAAGCAGACCAAGCGATGGGAGCAGGGCGTATATGACGCCACGGCCGAACTGAACCGCATGAAAAAGCAGCTGGACGAAACGGAGCGGGGCATGGGCGATGTGAGCGATGCCACGGAAGACGCTGCGGATCAGATGGACGATATGGAAGACGCTGCCGGCGGTCTGAAAGAAAAACTGAAAGATATTTTCGTGGGCGGCGCCATTGTGGGCGGCGTGAAAGAGCTGGTTTCCGGCATGGTCAGTCTGGTGGACGAAACGGCGGAATACCGGCGGATTATGGCAAGCCTTGAAAACAGCAGCACGGCGGCGGGGTATTCGGCAGAGGAAACGGCAAAGACCTATCAGACGTTGATTGGGGTCCTGGGAGATACCCAATCGGCAGCCACCACCACGGCCAACCTGCAGGCCATCGGATTGAGCGTGGACGACCTTGCCAAAGTGACAGACGGCGCCATCGGCGCGTGGGCACGGTACGGAGATTCTATTCCCATTGACGGTCTGGCGGAAAGCATTAACGAGACCATACAAGCGGGGCAAGTCACCGGCAACTTTGCCGATGTGCTCAACTGGGCCGGCGTCAACGAAGATGACTTCAACAAGGCATTGGCGGAAAGCTCCGATAAATCGGAGCGGGCCAATTTGGTGCTGAAACTGCTGACGGAAGAGGGATTGACGGAATCCGGACAGAAGTGGCTGGAAAACAACCAATCAATGGTAGAAAACCAGCAGGCAACGGACCGTTTGAACGAAAGCACCGCCGCCCTGGGCGCAACATTGGAGCCCTTTGTCACGCTGCTGAAAGATGGAGCGGCAACGCTGGTGGATTGGGCGAATACCGCAATCCAAGCGTGGGTGCAAGCCTTTACGCAGGACATTCCTAACGGTCTGAAAGACGGATACAAAGCATTCGTGGGGCTGTTTGGAGATATCAAGACGGAAGTGGAAAAGTTGCCGGGCGAGATCAAAGAAGTGGGGAAAAACGTGATCACCGGGCTGTGGGACGGGGTGAAAGAGAAAAGCGCGTGGCTGAAAGGCAAAATCAGTGGATTGATCAGCGAGATCAAAAGCGCGTTCACCGGGTCAAGCGGTTTTGATATCCACTCCCCCAGTAAATGGGCACGGAAACAGTTTGCCTACGTCATGGAGGGAGCGGGGGAAGGATTTTCCGACGGTCTGCCCTACGCAATGACCAGCGCAGACAACGCGGTGGCGGCGCTGCAATCCCGCATGACCATGAGCGTGGCCACGCCGGAGGTCAGCGCAAACAATGCCGCTGCGGGTATCGTTAACGGATTGATTGCAAGCACCGGCGGGAGCAACGGCAATCAGCCGGTGACCATTGTGCTGCAGACGGACAACGGCGCGGAAATCGCGCGGTGGCTGCTGCCGGATATCAGGGCGGCACAGAGAGCAAATCCGGAGGTGGTGAGCGGCGTATGACACAGCTAATTTTTAACAACAGCTTGTATCTACCGGAGACGAGCTGGAACAAGTATAAATGCTATCCCAGTCAATTAGGCCAGCAGGTGGATATGATTTCCGGCCGGCGGGTGACGGAAATCCGGGGAAACGTGCAGATTATCGAGTGGAGCTATGACTACATGGGAAACGAGCTCATGCGGCAGCTGAACACGATTTTGCGGAGCGGGAAATCCTTTACGGTGACGTATCTTCCGGACGATTCCGACACCATGCGGACGGGGACGTTTATTACCGATTCTTTTCCGCAGCCAGAGTATGCATTTTCCCGGGGCGGGAAACCGTTCTGGCACAACGTAAGTTTTACGCTGCGGGAGGTGGCGCCCCATGATTAAGGCGGGGGAGCAGTACCGGGCAGCCATCACCGGAGACACCCGGCGGGTGCTGCTGCGGGCGCTGATTGACATCATCAGCCCGGATTTGGTATACGGCGCCGGCAACCAGAGCAGCGCGGCGGTGTACTCCAAGCCGGAGCAACTGCACAACAAAAATTTTGATTCCGGTGACACCATTGCCACGTTGGAGCACAACCGCTGGTTACTGGACGGCAGATTTACATTGCTGCCGGAGGAAGTGACCGCAGAGGTGGGGGCGGTGAGCGAAGAGATTTCCGGAGCAGACGGAAGTTTCGCAACGCCCCAATGGGTGGAGCTGACATTTCAAAACGTCTCCATTTTGCAGGCATGCAGTGTTTACTTTTCCGGCAATGCCTATGACGGCATTCCGGTGGATTTTACGGTGGAAGTCCGGCAGGGTGGGAAATCCTACCACACGGAGACATACACCGGGAACACCGCAACCAGCGTGAGCCTATCGGGATTTACCGTACACAATCCGGACGGTATCCGGGTGACAGTAAGCAAATGGAGCCTGCCGGGGCGGCGGCTGCGGGTGATCGAGATTGTGCCAGGGGTCTATGAGCGGTGGGGCGCGGACATGATTGCCGCGTTTAACATCCAGCAGCAGGCCAATTTTTCCGGACTGGCCCTGCCATACGGCACATGCACGCTGTCCATGGACAATCTGGACAGACGATTTGAGCCCCGGAGCAAGGACGGCATTTTCCAATCCATTGAAGAGAGGCAGGGAATCGCCATGGAAATCGGCGTCAAAACCGACGGCGGAGACGTATATATTCCGGTGGGCGTTTTTTACCAGTATTCCGGCGGCTGGAAAACCGGCGACAACGGCCTGACCATGCAATGGAATCTGGTGGACATTATCGGTCTGCTGTCCAACCGTGAGTATTTCCCGCCGGCGGTGCTGCCTACCACTTTGGGCGGCTGGGTGGCATCTATCGTGGGACAGCTGGGGAGCAATTTTGCCGACAAGTACATCGTGGACCCGGATTATTCCGGCAAAGCGGTGACGGCATTGCAGCTGTCGGACGTGGCAGACCGGAGCTGCGGGGAAATCCTGCGGTATGTGTGCATGGCCACGGGTACTTTTGCCCGGGCGGACAACTCCACCGGAAAACTGGCGGTGGAACCGTATTGGAGCGAGGGCAACAAGTACACGTTGGACAATCTGGCCAAGTATCCGACCATGGCGGCAAATGATGATATTGCAGTACTAAATTTTGAGATTTACGACACGGCGGACAATCACAGCAACATTACCGTGTCCGGCACGGCCACGGCCAGCAGCCAGACGGTCAAGGTCAACAACCCGTTTTTGCACACCAAAGAGGCTGCGCTGACGGCGGCCCGGCAGATTTTGAGCACCTACGGCGGGAACATCCTGACGCTGACCGGGCGGGGAGACCCAAGCAGCGAGATCGGAGACGTGGACACGGTATGGCTCAACGAAAAAAGCGCCACCACTGCCAGACGGCAGAGCCAGAGTTTCAGTTTCTCCGGCGGGGTGCTGACCGGTTGCCAGAGCACGCTGCTGCAGGCAGACGGCGCTGCCATGCTTTACACGGAGCGGACCGTCATTACCGAGGCGGGCACATGGACGGCACCGGCGGGAAAGAAGAAACTGCGCATTATTTTGGTGCAGCACGGAGAAGACGGCACGGACGGAACGGCGGGCAGCTGGGAATCCAGCGGCAGCCCGGGCACGGACGGCCGGGGCGGCAAGGTCTGGGGCGGGACCATTGACATCAACGACGGCCAGACCTTTGACGTGAGTTTCGGCGAGGAAACCACATTCGGGGCATACTCCACGGCCACGGGCCGGGTATACGAAAACGGTTACACAGACGTGACCAGCGGGGACAGCTACGGCCGCACGGGCGTGGCCGACCCGCAGCCGGGCAGCGGCGACGGCGGAAAAGGCGGCGAGGCCGGCGTGCAGGGCAACCAGCACGAGGAAACCGTGACTATCTACGTGCAGGAAAAAGAAGACTGGATCGGCGGCATTAACACCGCGCCATTTGTGCCGAAAAAGGAGCAGCGAACAGTGATTGACAACTATCCCAGCGCGGGCGGCAAGGGAAAACCAGGAGCCAGCGGCTGCGTGGTGGTGTATTGGGAGCGTGATAGCCAGTGAGCACGGTGCAAAATTACGCGTACACCGGAAAAGCCCAAACGGCGAAATTACTGCCGGGGCGGTATCTGCTGGAAGTCTGGGGCGCGCAAGGCGGATACCGGAACAGCAGCACCTACGGCGGCAAAGGCGGATATGCCAAAGGCGAGATTGACTTGCCAAAAGGCGCGGACGTTTTTATCTACGTTGGCGGAGCGGGCAACACCGGCGGCACGTCCGGCGGATTTAACGGCGGCGGCAAGAGAGCCAGCTATCCCGGCGGCGGTGGCGCAACGGATATCCGCATCGGCACGGACAGCCTTTTTGCAAGAGTGATTGTGGCAGGCGGCGGCGGTTCGGACGGCGCCAGCAACAAACAAGGCATGTATGGCGGCGGCGAGACCGGCGGCAGCAGCAGCCAAAGCTACGGTTCCGGCGGCTACGGCGGCACCCAGACCGGGAACACATGGGAAGCAGACAAACAGAGCACAAACACCAGCAGCCAATCGGACTGCAACGCGGGATTCGGCTTTGGCGGAAACGGCGTTTATCGCTCCAACGGATACGGCGGCGCAGGCGGCGGCGGTTGGTACGGCGGCAGCGGCAGCTATCCCGACGGCAGCGGAGACGATGACCGAGAAGGTGGAGGCGGGACCGGTTTTGTATGGACCGGCAAAAAACCACCCACGGGATATCTGCTGACGGCAGCGGAGCAGCTGACCAACACCAGCTTGATTGCGGGAAATGCCAGCATGCCCAGCACTTCCGGGGGCACGGAGACCGGACACAGCGGAGACGGCTATGCGCGAATTACCGTGCTGGAGCTTTACCCGCAGACACCGGACGTGCCGCAGAATTTCCGGCAAGTAGGTGCGCAGGACTATTTCAGCATTTCCCTGCAATGGGACAGCGTGGAGTGCAACGGATACAACCTATACCGGGACGGGACAAAAATTGCAACGCTGGCCGGTACGAGCTACACGGACAACGATTTGCAGCCCAGCACCACCTACACCTACACGCTGCGGGCCTACAACGCAGAGGGCGAGGGCGACCCGGCCACGGTCAAGGGCAAAACGAAAGAGGGCTGGGCCATCAAGCTATTTGCAGTCACGGCGGCCAGCATCAGCCCGAATCCGGTAAACATCAACGGCAAAGCAACGCTATCCGTCACGGTGGAAGAAACGATAAAAATTCTGGAACCGGAGCTTTGGTATTCCGGCGAACTATATTCCGGGGAGGTATAAAAAACATGGCAATTAAAACCGTCACGGCCGTGATTAACGGCCAAACCTACACGCTGACAAAAAACAGCAGCACCGGGAAGTATGAGGCGACGATCACCGCCCCGGGGAAGACAAGCTACCACCAGACCGGCGGTTACTATGACGTGACCGTCACGGCCACCAACGAGGCGGGCACCAGCACCAGCGCAAGCGGGGCAAACCTTGCGGGATTGAAACTGGTGGTCAAAGAGCGGGTGGCGCCGGTGATTTCCATTCTGTCTCCGTCTTCCGGGGCATACGTCACCAACAGCAAACAGCCGGTTGTTTTCACCGTCACGGACGAGGCGGGGGGCTCCGGTGTGGATTTGTCCACGCTGGTGATCAAGCTGGACGGCGTTGCCCAAGCAAGCAGCACCTACACCGCCACGGCGGTGACCAACGGTCACTCCGTGACCTTTACACCGGCAACGGCGCTGTCTGACGGCAGCCACACGGTCACGGTGGATGTAAAAGACCATGACGGAAACGCAGCCACTACCAAGAGCACCACATACAAGGTGGATACCGTGCCGCCCACGCTGAACGTCACCGCACCGGCGGACAAGCTGATTACCAACAAGGCCGCCTTGACGGTCACCGGCTCCACCAACGATGCCACCAGCAGCCCGGTCACGGTGAAAATTAAACTGAACGGCACCGACCAGGGCGCGGTCACCATCGCAAGCAACGGCAGCTTTACCAAGACCGTCACGCTGGCAGAGGGCAGCAACACCATTGTGGTCACGGCCACGGACGCCGCAGGCAAAAGCAGCAGCGTCACCAGAACCGTTACGCTGGACACCAGTGTGCCGAAAATCACCGCCGCCACCATCACACCGAATCCGGTTGACGCGGGCAAGACCGTTGTCATCAGCGTGACCATTGAATGAGTATGGGGAAACAAGAGTTAGAAATCACGTTGCCGGCCGGAGCGATTTACGTCTCCGGCACGGTGAACGGCGCGGATTGCACATGGACCATGACGGAGCCCAATATCTGGCAGACCACGGCGGAGCGGGCGGCGGACGATGTGTACCATGTGGCGCTGACCGCCATTGACGGGGCGGGGAACGGCGCAAGCTATGAGCTGACCTTATATTATGGCCTGCTGAATCTGATTACCGACCGAACGCAGGCGGACGTGGAGCGGGTGCGGCAGCTATCCCGCCGCATCAGCACCGGGGCGGCCACGGCGGCGGAGCTGGAAGAGTATTCCGGCGCCATGAAAGGCAGCTACAACGCAGAGGATTTGAACCGCGTGGGGGCTGCGGTGGAGTACGTTGCCAACCGGTTGCGGGAATACGGCTACGGGGTAAACGTCCAGCCAAAAACCGACTGGCGAGCGGGGGAGATTCCAACGTCGGCAGAGCTGGAAACCTACCGGGGCAACGTGGCGGCGCTGCGGGCTGCGCTGCCGGTGGGGAAAAACACACCGCAAACACCCAACAGCATGGAGCGGCTGACATACCAAAAAGCAAACGATTTGGAACAGATTTTGCTGGACGTGGACCGGCTGATTACCAACATCACACTGGCATGGTATTTTGCCGGGGAAGTATTTTCGGGGGAGGTATAAACAATGAAAGACAGAATTTCTCTTTATCCCGGGCGGGTAAAACTCAACCCCGTGGCGGGGGAGGCAAACACCTTTGACATGGTGCGGGCGGACCAGCCCACGCAGGAGGGCACGGCGCTGAACAAGGCAAATTTGCTCAACGACAGCACAGCAGAGGGCCTTTATTTAGGCGACGGAGAGCCTACACCGGATTTGGCTTTTCAGAAAATGCTGAAGAATGTGCAGGTGAATTCGTATCGGCATTTGGGCAAAGCAGCAGGAACATTTTGGGATAAATGTAATATAAAGTCTGGCAATAAAACCAATGGAAGAAGTTGGTATATAAGAGAAAAAAATATGATTGTGCTGGGGTTTGAGACATACAAAAATGTCTATTATTCCACAGATAATGGGAAGACGTATAAAAATTTTATGATTGATTCTTCGGCCAAGGATAGTCCTGCCTATACGAATATAATCAGATTAGTTTTTTTCCATGAAAACAGTTATTATGCAGTGACATTAGACGCAGTGTATAAAAGTGCAGATTTAAGTACGTGGACCAAAATAATTTCAACAGATCTTTTTGTGGCTGATGCTATTTATGACGGTACGCGTATTGTAATGATAGGGCATAGCGACGCTGGAGAAAGATATTATCACTACATTGAATTATCAAACGAGACGAAAATCAATCAAGGAAGTAGTTTTCCAAATGTGGTGGATAATACATCAGATTTTGTATTAAGTTATACAAATGGAATTTATTTTGTTACATCGAGAGATGGCAACAAAGTATTTTGGACAAATGATTGCACAAAAGGGAATGCAAATTCAATTTCTGTGAGTAGTTGGTATTTGTGCAGTAAAATCCACTATTTTAATGGAGCATTTTACATAATAACATCTTCGGATTATACTGTGTCAAATGGGCATCTGTTCTACTTGAGAAAGTTCACACTAGATGGCGGCCAAAAGGAAGTCTCTTTCACAAGCTATGTCTATAGGTCTAGCGTAAGTGATATTGACCCATTTTTTGAACTCCATGATAATCTATATTTTTGCGGGTGGTTTTTAACGGGACCTGATACAACAAACGGTTCACCGGCAAATATATACAAAGTAAATGAGGACCTTTCAGCACCAACACAAATCGGAAGTGTATCTGGGTCAGTATATCAATATCAACCATTGGAAATCACAAATTCCGGGTTAGATAATCATGTGATTATCGCAGGGTATACTACATGGGAAACCTATGACAAGTATATCATTGAAGATTATTTAACTGACATTGCTGGGCATAATCTGACGCTGTCTCCAAATCAGTCACCAATTCACATCGAAACCGGGTCCTATATCGGAACCGGAACATATGGCAGCAGCAATCTAAACAGTCTGACGTTTGGATTTGAACCGAAGTTGATATTTATCAAGGGGGTAGACGCGTCTCAATGGGTGATGATGATATATGGGACAAAATCAGCTTATGTATATCAAGCCGGGACTGCATACGAAAATTTTATAATCTGGAATGAGAAAAAAATATCGTGGTATTCTAAAAACGCTGCGTCTGTGCAATTAAACAATTCTGGGACAGTTTACAATTACGTTGCGATCGGCTGAAATAGGTGGTAAACATGAAAATTATTGAAATCGAACCGTTAGACAACGGAGCACATCGGAACCAGAGCGGGAACATGAAAACCGTGCCGGAGGGCTGGGCGGTGATTCCGCCGGAGATTTTTATTCCGGATTCGTTCCCGTTCGTGGACATTACGGTGGAAGACGGAGTGGTCACGGATATGACGGCCCGGGAAGTGCCGGAACCGGAGCCGCAGCCGCCCGCGCCGAAAACCGCGGAAGAGCGCATTGCGGAGCTGGAAAACGCGCTGTGTGATTTGGACGCGGCAAACGAGGAGGCACACGCCACCTATGAGACGGCATTGTGTGATTTGGACGAGACGTTGAACGGAGGTACGGTATGAACGAGATTTGGGCAAACAGACTGATTGCTGGTGACAAGACGTGGGCAAACGTGCCCAAAAGCCGGAAAGCCGGAGTGAAAAAGGCACTGCTGGCAAGAGTGGAGAGCGGGGAGATCACGGAGGAAAGGTACAAGGAAATTACCGGGGAAGTTTGATTCCTTTTTCCGGACCCATCTTTTTCTTTCCGAAGAAAAAGACCGGTCCGGGCCCCGAGAAAAAGAAAGGCCGGGGGTTCCGATTCCCCCGGACCCCTAAACGGCAAAAGGGCTCCCGCCCTTTTGAAACCCCGGGGACTGGGTACGGACCAGAAACGCAGCTGCGGAGCGGGGCGGGAAAATTTAGAAAATTGACCTTAAAACAACCTTTTGGTATGGCATGATATAGTCAAGAAAACAGAGAAAAGGAATGAATTCCGGTGGAGCTTTTAAAGTTGCTGCTTACCGGCAGCGTGGGGGCGGGGTTGATGGTGCTGATCCAAAAGGCAATCGAGCGGCACTGGCAGAAAAAAGACCAGAAAGAGGAGCGGGAGGAAATGACGGACGCGGAGACACGGGCGCTGATGCTGGCGTTGGTGGAAAATGCAAAAATCATGACCATTGACCGGTTCCGCTGGCTGGTGCAAAAGTACATTGAGGCCGGGGAAATCAGCCTATCCGACCGGGAAAATTTGGAAGATATGTATCGCAGCTACAAAGCACTGGGGGGCAACGGGCATCTGGAAACGGCAGTGACGGAAATGCGGAAAATTCCGGTCAAGGCTGATTAAAGGCAGGAGGTGAGAGCATGGCAGAGATCAAGAAACGGATTGCGGCGCTGTTGAGCGTCAAGAGCATTGTCACATTGGTGCTGACAGTGGTTTTTGCGGTGCAGGCATGCACCGGGGGCATCAGTCAGGACTTTTTGACCATTTACGCGGTGATCATTGCGTTTTATTTTGGCACGCAGAACGCAAAAAAGGACGGTGAGGAAAACGGAACTCATTAAATGCACCGGCACCCGGGCGACCACGGCCGCGCCGGGGCGGGATATCAAGTATCTTGTAATCCACTACACCGCCGGCACCCAGAGCAAGCCGGGGGCGGCCATGAACACGGCCAAGTTTTTTATGGGCACGGGCAACCAGGGCGGCAGCGCGGACTACATTGTAGACGATGCCACCGCCGTGCAGTACAATCCGGACCCGCGGAACCGGTACTGCTGGGCCGTGGGCGGGCACTACGCCACCAAGGGCGGCGCATTTTACGGCAAGGCCAAAAACAGCAACTGCATCAGCATTGAGATTTGCAGCACCAGCAAGGACAAGGCGGTGCATTATCCAAACGACAAAAACTGGAAATTTACTGACAAAGCGGTGGACAAGGCGGCGGAGCTGGCCCGGCATCTGATGCGGGAGTATCATATTCCGGCGGCGAACGTACTGCGGCATTACGATGTAAGCGGAAAGTGCTGCCCGGGAATTATCGGCTGGAACGAGGATTCCGGCAACGATGATCAGTGGCGGAAATTTAAGGCGCGGCTGGTGGAAAGCAAGCTGCCGCCGGAAAAGGAGACGGAAATGCGGTACAATACCATTGCAGAGCTGCCGGAGTGGGCGCGGCCTGCGGTGCAGCGGTTGATTGCTGCCGGCAAGCTGAACGGCACCGGCGGGAAAAAGGACGCGGCGGGCAATCCGGCGGATTTGGATTTGTCTGAAGACATGGTCCGGCTGATCGTTATGCTATCTTAAACGCAAAGGGGGTGCGGGAATTGAAAGAGAAAATGACGAGAAAATGAAAATCAGACTGTCCGCCGAGCAGCTCAAACAGCTGGCGGCGGACCCATGGTTGACCGACCGGGAACGAATGGTTTTGAATCTCTACTACCGGCGCGGGTGGGCCATTGAGGACGTGGCGGCGGAAATGGATTGCAGTCGGGGAACCGTCAATAACATCCTGCGGCAGCTGCGGAGCCGCTTGAACTGAATATGGTCGCAAATTAGGCGCGAGCTATCCATGAGTTGGACAGCCCGCGCCCTTTTTTGTGCCAAAATGGGGATAGAAAACAGAAAGGACGTGGAGCCATGGCAGCAAATACTTATCTGCCCAATTTTGGCGGAAATTATTATCCGGGTATGCCCTACCCGGCGGGAAATCCGCAGGGGCCGGGAGGATATCCAATGCAAAATCCGCAGCCGCAGCCGGCACCCATGATGCAGCCGCAGCAGCCCAGCTACAAAGTCCAGCCGGTGACCGGCCGGGAAGAGGCGTTGGCCGTGCCGGTGGATTATTTCGGGCCGGGCACGATTCTGCCCGATCTGGCACACGGGGTGGTGTATTTAAAGCGGTTTAACCAGCAGACCGGCGCGTCTGATTTTTTGGAATTTGTCTACGCACCCGCGCAGGCAAAGGCGGAGCCCAAGCCGGTGGATTTGGCTCCGGTGTGGGAGCGGATCGCGGCGCTGGAGGCGGAAATGGAAAAACTGAAACCGACACCGACTAAGGGAGGAAAGAAAAATGTTTCCGATGCAGAATAACCCATTGATGGCCATGGTGCAAGCCATGCAGCGGGGCGGAAATCCCATGCAGATTTTGGGCAGCATGGGCGGAAATCCACAGATTGCTCAGTTTATGCAGATGATCAACGGGAAAAGCGGCCCGCAGCTGCAGCAGATGGCGGAAAACATGGCCCGCGACCGGGGGATTGACATTGACGAGCTGGCCCGGCAACTGGGCATGAAACGGTAACCACACGGGGGTGCACACCCGGCGGAAATAAATTAAGGAGGATTTGAAAATGGAAGATAATTTTGGACTGGGCTATGCAATGGGCTCCGATGCCGCAGGCGGCAGCCGGAATGACGGTTTTTGGGGCGGTGACGGCTGGTGGGCCATCATCATTTTTGCAATGATTTTCGGCTGGGGCAACGGCGGTTTCGGCGGCTGGGGCGGTAACGGAGGCGGCTATGCAGCCACCGCAGCAACGCAGGCAGATTTGCAGCGGGGTTTTGACACCCGCACCGTGATTTCCAAGCTGGACGGCATCAACAACGGTATCTGCGATGGTTTTTACGCCATGAATACCGGCATGTTGACCGGTTTTAACGGCGTGAACACCCAGATTGCCGGTCTGGGCACGGCCATGCAGCAGGGATTTAATGCGCAGACCATTGCAGACATGCAGGGTCAGAACGCAATTTCCCGGCAGTTGGCCGACTGTTGCTGCGAAAATCGGCAGGGTCAGGCAGAGATTAAATACCAGATGGCAACCGACACCTGCGCATTGCAGACTGCCATTTGCAACGCTGCCAGAGACATCACCGACAACGCCAACGCAAATTATCGCGGCTTGATGGACTTTATGGTGCAGAGCAAGATTTCCGCCCTGGAAAGCGAAAATCAGAGCCTGCGACTGGCCGCAAGCCAGAGCAACCAGAACAACGTGCTGCAGGCAGCGATGAACGCCAACACGGAAGAGCTGATCCGCCGGATCAATCCGACTCCGGTGCCCAGCTATCAGGTGCCCGCGCCGTATCCATACTGCGGCACAAACACCGGCTGCGGCTGCTGCTGACCGGTAACACTTCGGGGCGGCTCCGGCCGCCCCTGATTGGAGGAAATGAAAATGAAGTGCAAAACAGTATGCAAAGTCTGCGATAGACTGACCATCAGCCAGAGCGTGACATTTACGGCGGGCACCGGATTGATCATCAATCTGCCGGCGGGCAGCTACGCAAACGGGGAAAAGGTCTGCATTGTAGTGGCGCAAGCGATCCCGGCGGAAACCACGATCACGGCCCCGGTATATGTCACCATCGGCGCCGGCACAGTGCTTTACCCGCTGACAACCCGGAATTGCGCGCAGGTCACGGCCTGCGGTATCCGCACCCGCACCCGGTACAGCGTAGTGGTAAGCACCAGCGCCACCGGCGGGGCGTTTAAAATGCTGGGCTGCCCGGCATGCAGCCCGGACAATCGGTTGCCGTCCATCAACGGCACCGCACCGACGGCATAAGGGGGCGAGGATATGAAAAGAACCACACGCATGATGATGCTGGGAAACGGCCGCAGGCCGGAACCGTGGCGGGATGATCCATATTATTCCAGACCCGCCGGAAGATTTATCGACCGGGACGGCCGGGAGCACTACGACAACGGCCGGTATGCGCCGGAATCCGAATATTACCAGGACTGGGATTATCCACAGATGCACGGCGGCAGAAAAATCGGGTTTGACGTATCCGGCAGCATGCAGGAGCTGGGACACGGCCGGGGGAACGTCTCCCGATTGATGGACAGCGAGACGGTCAAGCGCTGGATGCAGGCGCTGGAAAACGAGGACGGAACCCGCGGCCCCCATTGGACCAAAGAGCAGACCACGCAGGCCATGCAGCAGCGGGGCATTGATCTGGACCCGACCCGGTTTTATATCGCCATGAACATGATCTATAGCGACTACTGCAACGCGGCGAAAGCCATTGGCTGCAGCAACATGGATTTTTACGTGGAAATGGCGAAAGCGTTCCTGGAAGACGGGGACGCGGTGCCGGATAAGCTGGCCGCGTACTATGAGTACATCGTCAAACATTAAAAAGAGCGCCCGGAAATCCGGGCGCTTTTGCTATTTGCGAGAATTTTAAATTTTTCCGCTAATTTTAGCGGAAAATGCTTGACAATACGCTATTATTAGCGTATAATATAATCAAGATAAGGGATTGGAAATCCCAAAGAAATTGGAGGACTTGAAAATGAAAGCTTACGAAGAAATCGCTGAAAGAATCCGCAACGCCGCCGAATGGAACGACGAAGACTTGAAAGCTCTTTGCGAATGCGCTGGCATGGCTGATGAATACGCAGCAGCAGACGGTGAAACCTTTGAGCAGGTCGTTTACGCAGCCGCTGAAAAACTCGGCGTTGAAATCTAATCACAGCGAATTGGAGGGTAACATGAACACCTTTACCGCGTATCTGATTTACGACAACCTCGGCCGGTACGGCGCTGCGCTGCAGTGCCCCGGCTCTGACACAATTTTTGATGAGCTCACGTTGGAGCTCCCCGCCGGTTGGAGCGTGGACGTCTGTGCAGACGGTTCCCCGGCACTCTTTGATCCTGACGGTGTGTCCGCTGACCTTTTCGCCACGGAGCACAAAAACATTGGAGCTGTCAGCAATCAATTTTTCCGGTACTTCCGCCGGGTGTCCCCCGCCGATGGCCAGAAAAAAACGTTGAGCGCCTTTCGCGTCGCCGCAGGTCTGACACAGAAACAGCTGGCCGACGCGTCCGGTGTCAATATCCGCCAGATCCAGCGCGTGGAAAACGGAGAATCGGAAATCGGCAACATTTCCGCCAAAAATCTGTTGGCGCTGTCCGATGCGCTGGGCATCGAACCACGGCAACTGCTGAATCGGTGATTGGTTTTTACAACCATTGCTATTATTAACATATTATTAACGCACGGCCCGCAAACCGTTGCACAGAAAGGAATCTACGTTGTATATTAGTCAAGCAAAGCGTGGAATTGGTTCTGGAAGTGCGGAATATGAAAAGCCTTGAAAACGTTGGTATACAACGGTTTCATGGCTTTTTCTTTTTTCACGCGAATTCCGAATTTTACGAAAAAAGCGGGGAAAAACCATTGCTATTATTAACGTATTATTAACACATTTTGGCAACAAAAAAGGCGGAAAAATTTATAAATTCATATCCGCCATTGGTGTGGTATAATAGATATGCCAGAGGGGCATTTGGCATCTTTTTTCAGGTTCCATTCGTCGCGCATGAGTCACTCCAAGGAAAAGCAAAAGCAGCAGTCGGGAACGGCTGCTGCTTTTGTTTTATAGTGCGTCTGTGATTTTTCGGAGATCGTCGTAATTGACATCTTGATAATGCCGGAGCATGGTATCGGACGCGTGGCCGATTAGAGACAGCTTATCTTTATCGGAGCCGTCCACGCGTTTCATCAGCGTGGCAAAGGTGTGCCGGCAAGAATGGGGCGTATAGGTGCGGAACTGTCGCCCGTCCACTTCCCGGACGGGATTCTCCACGCCGGCGGCGTCCAGCGTTTTGTAAAAAAGATCGCGATACAGATCCCCCGGCATCCGTCCGCCGCCGGGAGCGGAAAACACCGGGCCGGATGTGCGGTCACCGATGATCCGGTCAATTATGGGCTGGATTTTCGGGGAAACCGTGACCGTGCGATTTTTGCCGGCCTCGGTTTTGGCGCCGCCCACAAAAGCACGCTCCGTGAAATTATAGTTCTCTACGTTAAGGGCCAGCAGCTCCGCAGGGCGGAAACCGAGGTAGCACTGGCAAATGATATAGTCTGCAATGGGGTCCTTGCCGGATAGCTTTTCCAATTTTTCCAGCGCGGAGAGCGGGAGACCGTCCTTGCTGCCATATTCTCCGGTGACAAAAAGGTATTGGGCGAGATTGAGAGTGCAAAGGTGCCGGGGAATCGCATATTTGTACATCAGACCGGCAAGGGATTTCATGTTTTCTTTGGTGCGGCGGCCTTTTGGACAATCGTCCACGCATTCCTGCAGATCGTCAATGGTGATATTTTCAAGCTTTTGGGCAAAAATCGGCTGGTAGTATTTAATAGCGGCGTGGTAGCAGGCCATGGTGGATTTTCCCGCCCGATGGGTGGGCTCCCATGCGTTATACAATTCCTGCCATGTGATGGTTTTCTTTTTTTCGGCCGGAGTGTCCGCGGACAGCTTTGGGATATATTCCAGCGCGTCCTTTTTCGTCCGGAAACCGGATTTGGAGCGGGTGATCCGCTTGACTTTACCGGAATCATCCACATAATATCCGACCGTGATGATTGCCGTCCACGTTTTATTGGGACGCTGGAAGACGCTGCCAGTGCCGTTGCCCCGGGATTTCGGGCGGCGGCTGGTTTCTAATTTTGCCCCGCAAAAGCTGCAAAAGGTTGCATCGGCGGTCTTCCGATGGCAGCGCCGGCAAGTAATCATATTTATTGCTGCGGTTTCCATTGCTTTTTGTCCTCCAATCTGCTATGATAAGAGGGTCAATTGCCGTAAAAAAATTGACCCCGCACCAACCCCCATTTGGTGCAAGCGTCCATTGGTCCTCCAACCGATGGGCGCTTTTTTGCTTTTATGGATTGCAGGATTTGCAGGCGGTATATCCGGCGGCAATGGCTGCGTCTTTATCCATTTCGATTTTACTGGATTTTAAGTGGCTGCAGCCGGCGCGGTGGTATTTGGTGCCGGACTTGGTGACATACACGGTCTCCGTCTGGGGCTCCGCAGCAGCGGGTGCAGGCACGGGCGCGGTTGCCGGGGCGGCCGTGGGTGCCGGTGTGGGTGTGGGCGTAGGCTCCGGAGTGGGTTCCGGCGTGGAAGTGGGGGCCGGGGTTTCTGTCACGGCCACGGTGGGCGTGGGAGTGGGTGCCGGTGCGGCATCAGACCCGCCGCCGCAGGAGGCAAACAGCAGAGCCAGAATCACGGCAGCCAGCAGGCAACCCAAAAATTTACCGGACCAATCCTTTTTCGGTTTCTGGGGCGGTTTCTGGGGCGGTTTCTGGCCACCGGAGCCGCCGGAAGATTTTGCCGGGCCGGAGACTTTTTCTGTGTAGCTGACGCCGGTGCCGGGAATGGACGCGCCCACGCGGGTTTCGCCCTTGCTATTGACGGTGACGTGGCCGCCCTTGCCGCCAACGGACACGCTGGCGCCGGATTTGGAAAAATTCATGCGCACACCCGGCGCGATTTTTACGGATTTACGATAACGGAATCCCATATTTTTACTCTCTTTCTCTTTTTTTCGACAGGATTCGCGGCCCTGCCGTGGTACGCTGTCCCTACCAATATAAATGGAGGGACAACAAATGGAAAAATTGATTACAACCACATCAAACAGCGCGGAGCGGGAGGCCGCCCTGCACTGCATTGACGCGCTGGCAGACGATGCAGCAGCTATGGCCGATCTTTATTGTTTCGCCGAGACCTTAAAAAATCGGCATATTGAGCAACCTGCCGCCATTCATCGGGAATAAGGTCAGAAAACTGCTCCGCGAACTTTACAGCCTCTGTGGAATGCCCGCTGTCATTGGCGGCGGGCGTTTCTACATCTGTCCACCCCATGATATACGAAGGAGTGGTTTTGTAGCATTCCGCCAGTTTTGCAGCAACGTTTCTCCGCACATCAATATTTCCGGTTTCATACCGCAAAATTGTTGCGCGATTGACACCCATATATTGGGCAACCTGCTCCAATGTCAGTCCTCTGGATTCCCGCAAAGTCCGAAGTCGTTCCCCTACTTCCATATATTTCACCCCCTTTGGTGTTTCTCACAAGTACAGTATATCATGCTGTGTCAAAAAAACAATACGCAACACGCAACAATTTTAACAAAAGATATTGACAATTATAACAATAAAGTGTATTTTTACAATTGTGGTTGCGAACTACGCACCACGCACCAACGGAATGGAAAAATTGCGAATTGCACAACAAAGAAGGGAGATACTAAAATGAAAAAATGATTTACACCACATCAAGCAGCGCGGAGCGGGAGGCCGCCCTGCACTGCATTGACGCGCTGGCAGACGATGCAGAGCTTATTTGGGCTTTGTATCGGTACGTTGAGAACGTAAGAAATTCGCGTAATTCGCGACTTGATTCCACTCTTCAGCCGTAAGGTCTGCAAATTCTTCCGCGAATTGCATAGCAACCGGGGAATGCCCATCGTCTTGAGCGGTGGGCGTTTCTTTTTCTTCCCAGCCCATGATATAGGCCGGTGAAACGTGAAGAGCAGCGGCAATGGCCTCTATTTTATCGGACGGAATATTCGTGATGATATTCTGTTCATATTTATATAGGTTTTGGGAATATGTGCCGGCCATCTGTGCAAGATCGCGTTGCGAGATTCCCAATTCTTCCCGCCGTTTTTTGATACGCTCACCTTTTGTCATTTTATCACCTCCAACTCTTAACTTAATTATATCACAAAAAAGTTAGCAGTCAACACAAAAATAACTTGACAAGTCAACACCGGGGGAGTATATTATAAATAACTTAATAAGTTAAGGAGGCGCGGACATGATTAAAACCAACGACCTGCGCGGAGAAATCGCGAAAAACGGTTATTCGCAAGCAGAAATGGCAAAGAAGATCGGAATCACGCCGAAAACGTTTTATGAGAAGATGGCAAAGGGCGTTTTTGGCAGTGATGAAATTGAAATCATGATTAAAGAACTGAAACTGGAAGACCCGATGGCAATTTTTTTTGCCACGGAATAACTTAAAAAGTTAATTAGGGGGAACGGCAATGACAATCGAAGAGCTGAAACAAATGGACGTGAATCTGCTGACACCGGCGCAGGCGGCGGAAGTGCTGGGGATCAGCGCCCAGAGCATCCGGGTGTGCGCACGGCAGCGGCCGGACCTGCTGGGATTTCCGGTGATGGTGTATGGGAGCCGGGTCAAGGTGCCGCGGCTGCCACTGATTGATTTTCTGGAGGGGAAAGAGAAATGAAAGCAATTGAAGTCAAATTTATAGCGTTTTGGGGCGCGGCCGTGCCGGCCATGGCATGGGCAGTGGAGCGGATTATCGAACTGCTGTGAAATGCAAAACCAGCTGACCGGCTACGGGAAGTTGATTCCGGCCGGGGAGCGGGGGACATACATATATTTTTGGAGGTACATCATGCGAGCAATTGTAAAAGAGCCGGGACGGATGCCGGCTGTGCGGAACGTAAGTAACGAGCTGCGGGCGCTGCAGGATATCGTGGGCGGGCACATTGAGATGGTTACGTTTGCCCCGTACTGCGTGGCGATCTGCAACGAGGAGGGCAGGCTCCGGGGCATGGCGCCCAATATCTGCTTTTGCGGCGTGGATTTCGTGGGACCGGTGATTTTTGTGGGCGGGGACGGATTCTGCGATTTGTCGCAGGAAACCGCAGCGTTTTTGATCGCGGAGCTGACGAAAGCGGAAGAGAGAGCACGGAGGGAATGGAACTATGAAAATTAAACTGGACCCGGGGGCATACATGCCGGAGCGGGCACACAGCACGGACGCGGGATTGGATTTGCGGACGCCCGTTGGATTTTCCATTGAGCCGGGCTGCAGCGCTGCCATTGACACGGGGGTGCATATCCAACTGCCGCCGGGAACGGTGGGCATGCTGAAAAGCAAAAGCGGGTTGAATGTGAACTACGGGATTTTGTGCGAGGGCGTGATCGACGAGGGCTACACCGGCAGCATTGTGGCCAAGCTTTACAACCATGGACAATACACCGCGTTTTTCCGCGCGGGGGAGAAAATCACGCAGCTGGTGGTGCTGCCCTGCATTTACGTTGAGCCGGAGGAAGTGGAAGTCGTTTCCGGCGGAGAGCGGGGAGACGATGGATTCGGCAGCACGGGAAAGTGAGGAAGAGGCTGCGCTGCGGGCCAGGATTCAGAGTGCCCGCCGGCGGTGCCGGGAATTCCGATGGAGCGCGCCGGGAAAGGCCGTGGTTCGGCACCCGGAGCACGGGGAAATCACGGTGCCCTGCCGGAGCAAAACCAGCGCGATATTATGCGCTGCGGAAAAATGGGGCGTGCGGGATTGGTTGGAATTGGTCAAGGCAGCGGAAGTGACGGCTGCGGAAGAGTAAGCAAAACCCCGGAATCTGGCTACGGACGAAAAAACCGAAAGCGGAGCGGGGCATACATATAAATACATATTATTGGAGGACATGGCATGAAGAATCTGGGCGGAATTAGCATTGATTTTATTGAACACGATTGGGGATACGGCACTGCAATCAAGGTCACGGTGAAAGGTGTGCCGGGGAAAGTAATAGCAACGGAACTGGTTTCCGTTGCGGCAAGGATTGAACGGAAAAACCCGCGGTTTATGGAAGATTTGATTGACAAGATGGAGGAACTAATGGGAATGGAGGACGAGACGGAAGATGAATCGGGCATTACTGAGCAGTAAGAAAATGGACTACTGCGGGGCACATTTGGGGGCGTGACATGAGAATAATTATTTTTGGCGGCATTTTATTTTTGGCCTGCGTGGGGGCGGTAACGTTTGGATGGCACCAATTTAATGTTGATGTTGCGTTCCGGCTGGGGTTCCGGGAATTTAAGAGCAACTATTGGTTGGAAAGAGAATCCTACGGCTGCACAGAATTCAAAATTTTTTATGAAAGCAAATATCCGTATCTGTGCTGCTACATCGGAATGAAAACTCCCATTGATTATGCAAGATACCGCATTTGGCAACGGAAAGCCCGCCGCAGTTTTAAAAAAAGAACAGCGGAGAAAAAATTGAGCATTTACCGGGCACGAGCGGAGATCAAGCGCAAAGAGCAGAATAATATTGGAGGTGACAAAGAATGATTAACGAGAGCGCATTGGTGCGGGCCATGAAACGGGAGTACAAGGGTCTGGGCTACGACATCACCAACGCAACGGACCGGCTGTACATCCGCGGGGACGTCTGGTTTGCGGAGCTGCCGTGGGCGAGTGTGCCGGGCAAGGTGCTGGGACTGATTGCGGAACACCTGCGGGGCATGCCGGAACCGGGGCAGACCATCCACCTGCAAAACGGCGAGGAACCGCAGACGGTGATGGAGGACGTGGCCACCGAAGATTTGCAGTGTTGGTTAAACACAAAAGCCAACCGGAGCGGGGAAATTGTGCGGACCATCTTCCACGCGGGGCAGCTGGTGATTTTCCAGAATCCCTATACGTGGCAGAGCTACGGGGTGCCGGAGTACGTAGCGGATATTGCAGACGCCACAAAGGACAACGGGGAGACCTACGAGGACGGTCGCTGCCGGTGGGTGATGGAGGACGGAATCATCACGGCAATGTGTTTCCGGCCGGAATTTACCGGGGGCGTGATTTACAATCCCATGCTGCGGCTGTGGACGGCGCTTGATGAAACGGACCTGCTGACCAAATAAAAAAGAACCCGGCACAGCAAAAAACGCTGTGCCGGGCCCTATCAAAAGAGAAAGACAAATGGAAAATCCACACATTTAATATAACACGAAAGTGGCGGATTTGACAACCCGGAAACGCTGACACGGCCAGCGTTTCCAGCGCCGGTAAGAGTATTACTAAAACGACCGAGTTGGAGGAAAAGACAAAATGCCCTATGTGATGCGGACAGTCCTTGCGGGCCGGGTGCGGGAAGTGAAAAAGATGTTTACCGGCCGGATCCACAGTCAAGGGGTGGAGCCGCAGCCCCGGGAAAAATCGGAAAGCAAAACCAAAGCCGCCCAAGCAGCAGTCAACGAGCGGAAAGCGGAAGAGCGGCTGCGGTGGAAACTGAACGCGAATTTCCTGCCGGGAGATTATCACATCGTGCTCCACTACTACGATAAAACGGTGACTTTGGAGCAGGCAGAGGCGGACAAAAAACTTTTCCTGCGGAATCTGCGCAAGGAATACAAGAAACGGGAGATTCCGTGGAAATATGTTGCCTGCACGGAAACCAAGCGCATGACCAACGTCCACCATCACATCATTATCACGGCATCGGACGTGGGACTGATCCAGAGCGTGTGGGAAAAGACGCTGGGTGACCGGCTGGGGAATGTGAGCTTGAAACCGCTGGACAAGCGCGGGAATCACGGAAAACTGGCAAATTACCTGATGAAAGAAACCCGGAGCACGGTCAAGCGGGCCAAGGCGGCGGGGATACGGTACAAGCGGTTTGCATGCAGTCAAGGTCTGATTCAGCCGGAACCGGAATACACCGTGATCCAAGCAAACGGTTGGAATCGTGAGCCCAGGGCGCGGAAAGGCTGGCTGCTGCTGAAAGACGATAACGGGGACATCTGCCGGAACGGTTGGCACGAGCTGACCGGCTGGGGCTGGCAGGAATATTTTGAAATCTGGACGGGGGCGGACGCGCCGCCGGGGAGGAAACGGCAATGAGTGAGAGCAATTATCAATTTTACAAAGCGCGGGGCATTTGCCCGTACTGCAAGAAAGCAAGGCCGGAGCCGGGCAAGGTGGCTTGCCGGAGTTGCATAGATAAGCAAAAGCACCGGACAGAAAACATGACACCGGCGGAGCGGGAGCAATGGCAAGCACGGCTGCGGGAGCAGAGCAAAGCGCGGTACGAGAAGAAAAAGGCCGCGGGGCTTTGCACTATGTGCGGAAAGGTGCCGCCGACGCCGGGGCGGACCTATTGCGCGAAGTGTGCGGAGCGGCGGAAGAAATATCACTACCCAAAAACGCCGGAGGCTGCGGAAAGATACAGAGAAATGGCGCGGACGTCCAACAAAGCGCGGTACGAGGGGCGGAAAGCGGCGGGACTTTGCACACGCTGCGGGAAACCGGCGGCGCCGGGGAAAACCAACTGCGAAGAGTGCCTGCAGAAAATGCGGGAGAATACGCGGAGGAGACGGGAGGAGAGAAAATGAAATTTATCATCAACGGAATGATTGGGTTTTGCCGGCACAGCTGGCGGCAGGCAACGCGGCTCACGTGGTTCTGGATGCGGAGCATGATCCATCTTGCCCGGTTTTTGGCGTGGTGGTATGAAATGCCACCGGACGCAACGGAAGAGCTGGACAAAATGATGGAGCAAGTGCTGCGGGAAGAGGGCGAAATGGAAATGAAATGGGCTTATGAAGACGATTGAATTTGAAGACCTGCCGCCGCGATATCAGCAGCAAGCCCTGCGACAGATGGCGGAGCAAGCCGCCCGAAAAGCCAAAGCAGCGGAGCGGGGGAGAAAATACAACAATCAGCCCGTGGAGCGGGGGCAGCTGCATTTTGACAGCAAAAAAGAGGCGGCACGATTTGACACGCTGCGGCTGATGGAGCAGGCCGGGGAGATTTCCGAGTTGCGGCTGCAAGTGGAATTTACACTGCAAGCGGCCTACACCACCACCGCCGGGGAGCGGGTCCGGGCAATCCGGTATCTTGCGGACTTTACATACCGGGACAAGACCGGGGCGCTGATCGTGGAGGATGTGAAGAGCCGGGCGACCAAGACCCGGCAATATATCATGAAGAAAAAGCTGATGCAGGAAAAATTCGGCATCAGCATCACGGAGGTTTGAATCATGGGGGAATCCGAAAAATTGCAAAGCCTGCTGGCACAGGTGAAAGAGGATTTGCGGGTGCATGGCGGCTGCCGGGTCTGCGCGAACTGGAACCGGGGCTGGTGCCCGTACAAAACCGAGTGCGAGTACGGGCCGGGGGAAATTGACCACTGGCGCTACGACATGGGGGCGAATCGGGTTGATTGACGCGGAGGAGCTGCTGGAAAGCTATCGCGCCGGGGAAATCAGCGGGCGAACGGTGAAACAGACGCTGAAGATCACCCACGGGCAATTCCAGAAAATGCTGGCGGAGCGGGGGATTGAATACCGAGGCAAGCCGGAACCAAAGTTTGACATGGAGCAATTTCACGCGCTGGCCAAAAAGGCAGAGGCGGGGGAAATCAAAAAATCCGAGGCGTCGGCGGAGCTGGGCATCACGGCGGCTTATTTCGGGCAGATGATGCAGAAACACGGGTACCGATGGCGGAAGATGAAAAAGCGGCCGCAGTGTGAATTTAAAGGCGGGGGCGTGGGAACCGGAAATCCCTGCGCAATCTGCGGGGAATATTTCTGCGAGTGGATGCAGCAGGGAAAGCCGGTGCCCGGGTGGGACGCGAAGAAAATTGAGCGGAATAATAACGGCCAGATGGTGGACAGCTACGCCATTAAAAGCTGCCCGAAATTTAAGGCCATGCCGACAGCCAAAGACCGGCGGCGAGAACGGATCAAACAAAGGAGGGCATGGTGATGCCATACGTGGAGCGGAAATTTAAAAAGGCATACTGCAAGCTGTGCCAGCGGGCCTACACACCCAACAGCAGCCGGCAGCTATGTTGTCATGACTGCCGGAACGTGTACAACAACGCAAAGAACCGGGCCAAGGGCAAGCCGGAGGAAGACTGGCTGCCGGAGCTGCGGAAAAAGCAAAAGGAAAAGCTGACCAGGGAGGGAAAGATGAAAAAGCCCGGGGAGATGGACCTGAACGAGATGGCAGCGGCCGCAGCGGCCCACGGTATGAGCTACGGAAAGTACATGGAGCGGCTGGCCTATGAGGCGGCAATGGAGGGGAAGCGAAGAGAATGACACGGTACGACTGGTGGGGATACGTCAAGGCGATGATCCGGAGATATCCGCAGATGGTACGCAAGGGAGAGGCCATCGGCAACGCGGAGAGAAGAGAGCGCGAGGCAGTGGCAAAGGCGCTGCGGTCTTTGGAAGATTTGCCGGACGGGGAGAGCCGGTCGGAATTGGTTAGGCTTGTATTTTGGAGACAGAGCCACACGATTGCGGGGGCGGCGATGGTGCTACATTGCAGCGAGACAACCGCGTCGAGGTGGCACAGAGATTTTATTTACAGCGTGGCCCGGGAGTTCGGGCTGATGGATTAAGCGTGGAGCTACGGCTCCGCGCTTTTTTCTTTTTGAAGTGCAAAAGTTGGCGTTAAAACAACCTTTTTTCATGCGACCATTACATTGAGCCTCCAATTCTCATCTGATTCTCCAGAGCGCGGGTGCCGGTTTCGGCCGGCATCTGTGCCGGGGGCGGAACGGAGGAAACGAGCATGTTTGATTACACAAGCAGCAAGTGGAGGGCGAAGAGCCGGAAGATCATGCGGCGGGACGGATATCAATGCCAGCTGTCCAAACGGTACGGAAAGAACGTGCCGGCGGAGGTGGTGCATCACATCTGGCCGGTGGAGCAGTGGCCGGAATACGCATACGAGGACTGGAATTTGATTGCGCTGTCCCGCAAGCAGCACAACCGGCTGCACGACCGGAATACCAACGAGCTGACGGCTGCGGGATTGCAGCTGCAGAGACGGCATCAGCCGCCGGAAAAACGTGGGCGATGAATCCCCCCCGGGG
>ERZ1034842.180-NODE-180-length-33077-cov-44.525952_pt1 | contig 33077 bp, 49 predicted proteins | sample MGYA00520634_ERZ1034842 | MGnify/ENA primary metagenome ERZ1034842 (study PRJEB33766, sample SAMN09781734) | gut metagenome | biome: gut microbiome | host: Homo sapiens | place: Madagascar | study: EMG produced TPA metagenomics assembly of the PRJNA485056 data... | reverse complement strand
GATTTAGAAGAAGCGATAGAGATAAAGATAAAGATAGGGATATTAAATCTGACTACATAGAGCATATAATAAATAATTGTAAGGGAGGGAGTATTACTAGCAACCCCCGCCACTAAGATAACGAATTGAACTCCCCCGTCAAGGGGATAAAGATAAGCATGCTTTTCTCATTCAAGAAAAAACAAGAACAATTCATCAAGAAAAAAACAAGACTTGGCAGGAGAAGGACTTCTGCTGTTGGTCGTGTACCAACTAATTATAACTTTTTAAATTTTTATTATTATGACTAGTGTAAAGGCAATCGTGAGTGGTATCGTAGTATCTAACGTTAATGGTGTTATCAACATCAAATTGCAGACTAATGCAATGTTTGACGGTTTCGTACGTCGTGTTGATACTACAACTGGTGTTATTAGTTTTGAAAGAACTAATACTAATGCGATTAGTTTCACTATGAAGCAGTTTCTGCATTTTATCGATGAGGTTGCTCCGTTATATTCATACTACTTTGCTGGTGTGAATCCATACGAACTTCCTCAAATGGTAGCTAGAGATTTGTTCCTTGGTTCAACTATTAGTTTCACTAGAGAGTTTCAGCCTGCTGGTACTGAGTACCAACTTCCTGATGGTTCTACTGGTGTGACTAGTGGCGATAGATTTGCAACATCTATTGTGTCTATTGAACCAAATGAGCTAAATCAGGCAATCATCTTTGACATGCCAAAGACTCCTGCAATGGTTCTTGCTGCTGTTAATATAGCAAAGACTGTTGCTGCTGTTGTGACTGATGATGTTCCTGCTGCTGAAGCTGAGTAATTAACCTGGAGTAGAGCTTAGTGCTCTACTCCTTTTAAAATGTTTTGACATGAAAGAGATTAAATATATTTTCAACACTGTTGCAATACTTGGTTTTATTGCAAGTCTTATTGCATTTTTTGCAAGTGTTTATTTTGATTATTGTCACGATAGAGTAAATTCTGTTGTGACATTGGAAATAATGGGAATAATGTTCTTCATTAGTTTCCTATTTGGAATTATTGGTATTACTACTGATGATTGAGTTCTTGCTAGAGTGGTTAATTGCTACTCTAGCTTGATTCTTCTTGGGACAACTCATCAAGAAATAGACGAGAGTACTCATCAAGAAAAGAACAAGATTTGGTCATCAAGAAAAAAACAAGACCCGACAGTGAAAAGTTAGTGAAGTTCCTTATAAGACTTTTAAGACTTTTCTTATTATTAATTTAATTATAGGAGAACTATATTATGATTGGAATTTTAATATTCTTAGTATTAGCTATTATTATATTCTTCTTTTTATTAGGAGATGGACTAGCTAATAACTTTAAAGGTAGTGCTGAATATTTAGTATATTGTATAATTGCTATAATTGGTGGTTTTATATGGTTAATGATACTAAAGTAGATAATATAGATTATGAGGATATTTATGATAATATTGATGATTATGAATATCCTTATAATTACATAAATAAAGGTGAACTTTAATAAGTTCACCTTTAAGAGCTTAAACAATGATAACTCTATTCTTATCATCAAGATTAGCTTGTTCACCATCATATAACTCATTATATATATCTATAAATTCATCATAACTACCTCTAAATAGTATATTATGATTTATAAGATATACTTTAGCTATATTGGTTTTAGCTATTATTTGATTAGGAATAGCAATTAGTTCTATAAATAAATGTTGTATTCTTGATACACTAAGATGTAAATCATTAGCTATTTGTTCATAATTAGCTATATATACATTACTATTATACTCTAAGTGACAAGATATATAAATAAGTAGAACTATTTGATATGGATTTAAATCTTCTATATAAATCCAAAAATCATCGTTTACTGTGTGATAACTTTTTCTCTTAATCTTTCCTAGTTTGTTTAGAAGTATTTGACCTTTTAAGCCTTCATATACTTCTTCGCTATCTTTATTACGATTAGTATTAAGAGTAAAAATAGTTTTAATAACTTTGCTAGCAGCCTTATCATAATTATCGCTAGCTTTGTTAATGTATCTACGCTTATTAGCGTTCATCTTAGGATTAGCTATTTCTATTAGCTTATCTCCTATTTTCATATAGTACTTTTGATTCATAATTGTTATTTTTATGTCTTATTTCAGTAATACAAAGATAACAAAAAATGTCGTAGTGTAGCGTTAATGGTTGTTAAAATGTCGTAGTACAGCATTTTTTGGCTATTTTGAGGTATCAAAATGTTGTATCACGACATTGTTAATTTCGTTAACTAATTGGCTATCAAATACTTATGAAATTCTTTATATCTTATATAGATATACATATATAACATAGTTAATAATGAAGTACCGATGACTTCACTATTTGTTGCACAAATAGTTCGTACTGCGAATGAAATGAGTAGTACAGATAATGGTACACCGACCAATAATAATTATTAATATTAAACAAATAAAGATATGAACAAACAGTTAGTACAAGATATTATTCAAGCAGGTAATAAAGCTATGAATGTTGCATATGTAAGATATACTGTTGATACTAGAGATATGACTTATTATGGTTATAATGGACTTTATTATGATGATAATCATGTAGAGTTTGTTGATGACTATGATAATGAGGTAAATTTAAAGTATGAAGATATTGTTGGAATTAGAGTAGGTAATTTTTAAGTAAGTGATAAAGTTTGTGGTAAAGTTGTAGTGACTATCCCAATTTATATTAACGTAGATTATCCTAGTTCTACAACTTTTCCTCATCCTCATACATTACAACTTATAATCAACTCTTTTATATTACTGTTATTCGTATTATTAATACTATTGATATTTAATCATCTGATTGCTTGATACTTATATCATTTTACTCTTATGACTTAACTATTAATAGTATTGATTGTATTAATACTTATTCTTCTGATTATTAACAACTTAAATTATAAATTATGTTCGTAGGTATTACTATGCTATTAATCATATTATTCTTTGGATATATGGTTTTCAGTTCAATTAAATAATTATCAAATAGTTACGCTTGATTTACTGTTGATATAAGTCTTATGACTTGTGGTTCTACTAGTTTTACTAGTTATTCTCTAAATAACGAATGTTACTAGACATTCATGATATATTAATGTTGGATATTTTTCATTCCATAAATATATAATTGGTTATTGTTGTGGTCAAAAAAGTACGGTCTGTGAAGATAGTGCTTTTTGTTTTAATAAAGATAAAGATAAAGATATGAATAAATATAAACTATATGGTGGAATAGTTATTATTGTACTATTAAGTATTGTAGGTTTTATTAATAATTATAATAAATCTATATATTATAATGATAGTTGTGATAATGCTATTATGTTAGAATCAGATAATGATTCTAGCCGCCCCGTAAAAGGTATGAAATATAAAGATTCAATAGATTCTTTAGCATTTAGTAAACATGTTGATTTATCTAATATAGATGGAGATAATTTCTATAGTAGAGAAATAAACGAAGATTTAACTAATGGTAAAGTATATAAATAAGATTTTAGAGTTAATAAACATATTATAAACATTTTAAATTTTAAGATTATGGATTCAAAGAAAGTAATTGCTGAGTTAGTAAACAATGGCGCAAACAACGTCGTTAAAGATGTAGTTATTCGTAATATTAACACAACTGAAATGACTAATTATGCGCGAGTTGCTATTACTCTTGATAAGCCTGTTAAGGGTTATGTAGCTAATCCACTTCTTGGTAAAGAAGCTGGTAAGGATGGTGTTCCAGCTGATGCTGATGTCACTAGTGAGTATGTAATTGGACTTGTTAATGTTATCTTTGTAAGTAACTTTAGCTTGATTGCTACTCTTCGTGAGATTCCAGATGTAGCATTTGCTGGTAATGCACTTCTTGAATCACCTAAGAGAATTGGTGTGATTCTTAGTGGTGCTACGATTAATATTGTTCAGGAAGCTGTTGCTGAAGGACAAGAGTATTGTAATCCTTTTAGTGATAATGCTGCTCCAACTGTAGTTAAGCACGATTCATATTATAATCATGTATATGATATTCGTCTTGGTGCTTTTGGTAAGCAGATGGTGTTTGAATTAGCTAAACATATTATGTTTGACTAATTAGTATAAGTAGTAGTGCTAGTAATAGTGCTACTACTATTTATTGTTTAATTTAAAATAAGGAGAACTTATGAATAGATTTTATTTTGTTAGTGGTAGAGCTAGTGAACGTGATGGTAGCTATTTGATAATTAGCACAAGTAAAGATATTAATCATGCTAAGAAAATAGCTAAATCTCGTTTTAAGAGTTATGGTTATAAGGGTAGAGTAGTAAATATTCATCCATTCAGTACAACTATCGGTAAAGCTGTAATTTAAGTTAAAGTTTTACTGATAGTTATTGTTCTATAAATCAAATTCATTATCTTTGCGGCAAATATTAATAATTAAACTATTAAATGTTATGACAGATAATGAATTTGATTTAAATGCTCAAGAAGTTGATGCCTTCTGTATAAATCATGATATTGATGATTATGATTTATATGGAGAAATAAAAACTGAGGATGGTGATGGTTCTGGCTTTGGCGATGATATTGACTTCGATTATTAATTTTAAACATAAGAGAATTATGAGTAAAGAAAAGGAATTAAGTTCTAATGACAAACGTCGTAGAACTACACTTCGTAAAAAGAGTGTTGATGAGTTAGTTAATATTGTCCTTCGTAAGGATGATATTGAACGTAAGTTACAGAAGTCTATTGAGACTTTTAAGAACTTACAAGATGTTAATGAAAAGAGAATTGATAATCTTAAAGATTCTCTTGATAAGAGCGAAGAGATTCAAGTTGCTCAAGAGCAGACTATTAATAATTATTCTAATGTTATTGGTAGTCTTAAAGCTACAATAGCACATAAAGATGAAGTTATTGAGGAATATAAAAGCGATGCTGATAATTATTCTAAAGATGCTGAGTCTTTAGCTAAAGTAGTTGAAGCTCGCAATAAAGAATGTAGAATATTATTCTATGTAATAATATTTCTTATTATAAGTGTTATTATAAGTCTTATATTCTTGTAGAATTTGTTCTGGGTAAATAGTTGATAAGTTTTCTTTTTAGTTTATAACCACTATTGCTTGTGAAAGTAATAGTGGTTTTTAGCGTTTTAATAATTAGTATATGAATGAAAATATTATAAGTGCTATTATAATTGATGGTAATACATATAATGTATTACCTAACGGTGTTAAATGTCCAAATTGTGCTGTAAAAGACTATTGTCTTAGAGGCAAACTTGGAAGTGCAGTCACATTTGATTGTGCTAGTGTTCATCTTGAAGTAGCAAGTTAATTATGAATAAAGATAGAGATAAACTTCCTAGTCCTCCAAGTACTATTGTACTTAGTGAAGATGTATTAAATGAAATATACTCTGATATGCAGGCAGACCAGGCACTTATGCTTGAACAGTCTGGTATTTATGAGTAAAATTTAATTTTTGCGTATTTTTCTTCGCTGTGAGACGTTCAAATATCATATCTGATAAGTTATTCGGTAAAACAATTTGTGTGTCTCACACGAGAATTTAAAATATTACAAAACTTGATAGTAGTAACACAGGAGGAATTGAGATTGAAAGATGCAAGAGCACTTATGCTTATAAAGAATGAAATTAGTGGTCTTTATAAGTTTATAACATTTGATTATTTCACTATAAGTGCTGTTGCTAATAAATTATATAATAGATTCAAAGATAAGAAACATGATGTAATATTACATACGTTTGTTATTTATGAAGGAGTTAAAAAACCGTTTAAGATACGAATTAATTATGAGAACAAAAATAAATAATAATGAAGATAAAGAGTTTGCTATTGGTTCTAAAATAAAATATAATGATAAATTATATGAAGTAGTAAAATGTGAATATTGTGAAAATTGTTCCATTAGTTCATTTTGCAGTGCTTCTGATAATTACGTACCATCATTATTAATAGATAGAGATAAGTTGCTTAGTATATTTGGTAAATGTTCTGCTATTGATAGAACTGATGGTACATCTGTAATATTTAAAGAGATTGTTGATGATAATTCTAATGAGGAATTTTATAAAGTTATACCTTTATATATTGATGATGAGTCTATTCAATTAAGACCTGTGGAATTTGATTTACCTAAAGGTTGTGAGATTGATAAAGAACATAGTGATTTAGATAAAGGCATTATTAGATTTAAGAATAAATGGATGTCTATTGAAGACATTTATAAACTTATGAATAAAGATAAGATGTATTGTCATCGTAATTCTATAGCTAAGTATGATACCGATAGTGTTTTAATGGCTATAGCTAATCTTATTGATATAGCTAGTTATTTTAATAAAGATTGGTATTATGACCCTACTAAAGAAGATGTAGGTTATATGATAGCTTATGATAATTCTATAAAAGAACCACATTATGTTACTAATAAGGTTAATGGTGCTACTGATGTATATTATGGCAACCCTATATTTAGAGAAGAAGCTGTTGCTAAATATGTAATAGATAATCCTAAGTTTAGATATATGCTTGATAAAATATTTAAAGGGTAGACTATGATACTATGTAATAGTTGTCTTTATCAATTTGATACAAGACATTGTTGTGTACCTGATTTTGGAGAAGTTGTACAATGTAATGGTTATGTTGATAAGAAAGACTTTTATAAACATTCTCCAAGACGTACAGGTTATGTTATTCCTTATAACTTTCCTCTTAATACTCGTAAAGGTTTTAAAATTATTTATTATCTTATGAGATTAAGTCAACATGATATGACTACTGTAATTAAAGATATAATTGCTGTTAGACATAAAAGTATTGATAAAGTATTAGAGGCGTGTGATAAATTAGAAAAAGAGAATGATTATATCTTGTCATACCTTTTACGGGGGGGCTAGAGTGGTTATTCTTTATAATTTAAGTTCTGCTAAGTGTAGTAATACGGCTTATGGTGCGAAACTAAGCAGAACTTCCATTGAATGTAGTGTTCAAGTAGATAATATTATTAATTAAACTTTTTGTAAAATGGCAAAGAAACATGACGAAAGAAAGGATTTAAAGTGTGTATCACGTATTGCTGAAATCAATGGTAATCATATCATTGTTCCAACTAATACTTTGATTGGTATTCACATGTGGGGTAGAATTGATTTTCTAGTTCATTATTGCGGTTATATTCTTAATCGCAGTAATAATGTTAAAGCTTCTAATCTTAGATTTGAAGATGCAGAAGTAAGTGCAAGAGAAGCTAAGAAAATTAAGAAGGAACATAAACTTTCTAACAAGAAAAAGTAATGGTTACAGATTTTAGTAAATTAAAGGTTAACCTTAATTTTAAAATTAAGGTTAGACACAAAACTAGAGCACCAGCTACCAAACAAGATAAAGTCTTGACTAAACAAATAGAGACTAAATGTCGCTATGATAATGGAAAGTTTTATGTTATTATCCCAAATTATGTGTATAGAAATAAACTTAAAAGTGGTGTAGATGTAAGCGATATAGGAACTAAAGATATAAGATTAGAATTTACTCCTGAATCGTTTGATTTAAATGATGCTACTAGAGTATTTACTATACATGGTCAAGATAATGGTAAATATATATGTTTGATAAGAAATGAAAGTGATAGAATATTTAAGAAACTAAACAAAGAACAATATGTTCCATTTTGTCGAAATTGGAATATACGTGTTAGAATTGTTCGACGTGTAGGAGTATTGTATGCTGACTTTCGTTCTTTGAAAGCACATAATTTATATTATAATTTAAAACAAGATAACGAGGATGAATAAATGCACAATGAAGATACATTAGTTGGAGGTCCTTTAAATAGGACTGATAAAAATAGAGCTGAAATTGCTGGTCTTACAAAAGACCAGCAAAAAGCTTATCAAGGGCTTATTGAGTTTATTAATAAGCCCTTTAATCGTAATGATTTTAAGCGTGCTCTAACTGCTCCAGGTGGTTGTGGAAAGAGTTTCCTTTTAAAGATTATTCTAAAGAATTGTAATATCAGTTATTCGCAAATTGGTGTAAGTGCTCCAAGTCATAAAGCATGTAGAGTAATACGTGATTTTCTTGGAGGTCTACCAGTTAACGTTAACACAATTCAATCTGATTTTGGAATGAGACCAGATTACAATATTGAAACGTTTAACGAACGTGATATACAATTTAGTAAACTTGGTAGAATTAAAGTTGAAAATTATAATCTTTATGTAGTAGATGAAGCTTCTATGATTAATAAGAGTTTATTCAATTTTATGAGTAAAATACTTATTAATAATTGTTGTAAACTTCTACTATTGGGTAAATACGTTGCCCTTTCCCTTTGAATTGCTGGAAACTCGTGAAGATAATAGTGCTACAACATAAGATGAAAATCTAAGTGTGAATGCTTGAAAAACTATTATTATATGACAATCAGCAGCCAAGACCCTTAATATTGCTAGTGATAGTAGTATGGGTAAGGTTCATCGACTATCCGAGAGGAGTAGGATGTTAATATTCATTAATATCCGAAGCGGAGGGAGTTGATTATCGTATTTTATTACTATATTTGCATAATGTTTTAAAAATTAATAAGTTATGGGAAAATTAAACAATTTACAATTATCGTTTGCTCCTAAAGTTAGTACTAATAGAGCTAATACCCCAAAAGGTAATGGTTATAGTATGAATGATTTATCTAATTTATGTGTTTATGCTCATTATTATAAAGATGAGGATAAACCATTTTATATAGGTCAAGGTACTATAAGTAGAGCTTTTAGTTTATTCCACGAAAATAGAAGCAATTCATGGAACAATAAAGTTAAAGGTGACACAAGTAATGTAATTGTTAAAATATTAAAAGAATGTAATACTAAAGAAGAATCTCTAAAAGTAGAAGCTGACTATATTAAATTATATGGTAAACTTATAGATGGCGGTTCTTTAGTTAACGTTGACGATGGAGGTGAAGTTATTGGTAGAGAAGGAGATAATAATTATTTTGCAAATAAACATTTTTATGGTGATAAAAATGGTAATTATGGAAACAAATATAGTAAAAATCCATTATCTAAACCTATAATACAAATAGATATATTAGGTAATGTTGTTAAAGAATGGGCTTCTGCTACAGAAGTAGAAGAAAAAATAAATATTTGCACTAGCAACATAATCGCTTGTTGTATGAAGAAAAGACATATAGCTAGGGGTTACCAATGGATATACAAGAGTGAATATGATGTTAATAAAGACTATTCATTTGTTCCTAGTAAAAATAATACTAGAATAACAATATGTGTAGATTTATATGATAATTATATAAAAACTTATTATTCAAATGCTGAACTTATAAATGATGGTTTTAATCCTAAAAATGTAAGTCAAGTATGTACTGGTGCTAAGAAATCACATAAAAATTATGTGTTTAGAAATTTCTTTCTTTTACCTAAAGATATAAAAGAAGCTCTTATAAATAACAATTTAATAGATATAACAAGATACGATGAAAAGTAATCAACAAGATATAGTCAGGCTTAATATGAAAGTATTAAGATAAATGGACGTAGACCAAATACCCCCTGTAAATGAACTTGAACCTTCTGCTTTTAAGAATGTTACAACTTATAAAATGACTCAGATTGTAAGACAAGATGAAGATAATCCTATAAGAGAACTTTGTAGCATGCTTAGAAACGATGTAGAAAATAATACTTTTACGTTTCTTAATTATATAAGTACACATAAAAGTAAATTTGATTCTACAATGACTAAAGGTTTCATGGTTTGTAATAGCGCTGAATTTCAACATCAAGTTGAACTCCAATTCAGTGATGAAGCAATAACTAAAAATACAGATTATGTTAAAGTTGTAGCTTATACTAATATGGCTGTTTCTGCTTGGAATAAGTTCATTAGAGAAGCTATAATTAAAGACAGTGAAAAATCTGTTATTACAAGAAATGATTTAATTACTTCTTATATAACTCTTGTAAATGAATTTAAAGAGACTATTATAAGAAATAGTGAAGATTATATTGTAAGAGATATTGCTAATTATACTCATCCTAAATACGATATTAAGGGTTTTATGGTTAAGTTTCAAGCTGTTCATGGTGGACAAGTTACTTCTCCTTTATTTGTTCTAGACCATAGAGATAATTATTCTGTTAAGAGATATTGTCAAATATGTAATGATTTAATAGAACAAGCTAAAAATGCAAGTAAGCAACAACGTGCTGCTAAATGGAAGAAGTACTTTGAATTTCGTGAAAGTTGTTTGATACTAATCAATATAGTAAAACCTGATGGAACTCCTGTTCATTATCGTAATTTAGATTATGGTTTTTCACTAACTAGCCATCGTTCACAAGGTAGTACTTATAATGTTAGTATGGTTGATATTAATGACATTGTTTATGACAAGAATGGTCATCCTTACAATAACGCTAAAGATATTAATCGAAGACTTTATGTTGCAGTTAGTAGAGCTAAAGAAAAAGTAATTTTAAGATATGGATGAAGTTAATTTAAATCCTTTAGATTATAGAAAATTTATTAAGAAAATAGAAGAATGTAAAGAACAGATTAAATATTACGAAAACGTAATTGCTGATACAGTTCTTAAAAATTCTAATCTTGAATTTAATGATTCTGTAAGACTTGAAAAGAAAGGTGCAATTAATAAACTTTATGGTATTGTAGTTGATGCTAAAGCAGTTATTAAAGAAGGTAATGAAGTTCATAAACTTATAACTGTAATACCTGAAAATGTTAACACACCTTTCGATTTCGACCTGGCAGAATGGTCAATCACGTTACGTGTACACTAGTAAAATTCGCATATTGCGTATTTATTTGAAGTATAAGCCGTTTATGGGTGCAGCATGATTAATCATATAGCCGCCCCGTAAAAGGAGTGTAAACAAGAATTTAAAATATTAAATAAAATGGCAGAAAATAAAGATGGAGCATTCTCTCCTAAAACATTAGTTGATAATTATATTAGATTAAAAGCTGAAGCTGATGTTGAATATGCAGCTAAGATTAAAGATTTAACTGATAAATCAGCAAAAGTTATTCTTGGTGCTTGTAATATTCATATTGGTGATGTATTTATTACGCAACGTAAAGCTGGTTTTGGTAAAACTAGAGATGTTTACTATAAAGTTACCAATATCAAAGCTGATATTAGTGGAATTGTTACTGTTTATGGTACTAAACGTAAACAAGATAAAACTTGGAGTAAACGAGAAGGAGTATATATGTTCACTACTACTATTTATACTGATTTTAAAGTAGATAAAGAATATACTTATATTCCTGATTATAATGATGAACATGTAGATTAATTATGAACGAATATGAATCAACTAAATATTTGATTGCATCATTAATATCTAAGCGTAATATATTAGAGGAAAATTATATTAAAGAAAAAGAAAAACTTAGAAGTGAAGCAAGTAAAATTATAGAAGAAGTTTGTCCTATTAAAGTTGGGGATATAGTAGAAACTGATAATTATCAGTTTATACGTAATTTCAAGAATAATCGTTTTACTATTACTAAGTTAAATATTAATATTTATGGAGCTATAGATTTTTATGGTGCACCAAATAATGGTAACACTAGATATTTATTTAGTACAGGACTAGAATCTAATTTTAGTATGGCAGTAACTGGTTTTAAAATTATTAAAGATGAAGAACAAAAAGATAAAGAACAAAATAAAAGATAGAAGAAAATTAGAACGAGGTTGTAATTTTTCTCATGCTATGACTAGTAGAAAATTTGCTGGAAGCCCTTTTGGATATTATCATAATTGATAATTTATTATGATTCCTAAAGTGTGTAATAATTGTGCTTTAGGTATGTTTAATACTAAGTGCAAATGTCTTAAAGGTGTTGGTAATCCAATGTCTGGTATAATGATAGTTGTACCAAATGTTGATTATGATGCTTATAAGAATAAAGGAATGATTTTTAGTAAGTATGTGGAGATAATAAATGAGGTTATTACTCCTTTTACGGGGGGGCTAGAGCAACTAGTCCCCTTTATTGTTCCACTTATTCGTTGTAAGCTTGACAATAAATGTCCTGTAAACGAAAGTATAGTTCGTAGATGTATGATACATACATTTGCTGATATTAGAGTTAATAATATTAAGAAGATAATGCTTCTTGGTAGAGCTGCTACTGATTTTGGTTTTGATATTACTAAAGGTAAAGATAAACTATATCATGTTGCTCCTTTTGTTTATAGTACAAATTACTCTCCTTTTGTTAAATTCATAGATGATAATAAATACAAAGAATTTTGTAATCGTCTAATTAAATGGATTAGTGCTAATAAAGATAATAATTATAACGGAATGAAAATAATAAAAGTAATAAATGATTCATAGTTTAGCTGTAGATTTGGAAGTCTTTGAGAATATGATTTCATTTACTTTTGTAGATTTAAAAGATTATCTTAATAAATTTGCAGATTGTAAAGGTGCTCTTACTGATAGTTTAAAAGTTGAAGAAATTATCAAAAGACTTGATAGTGTAAAAAGCTGGATATTTTATGTTAGTGATACAGATGATTCTCAAATGTTGAGTATTATAGATTTCTTTGAAAAGATGAGACCTATACAACATGAAGATGGTTCTGTTGATAGATATGATTTATATGGTTATAACAATCAAGGATATGATGATATGCTGATTAAAGCATTTCTAATGTATTGGAATCGTTTTGATAATACAAAACAACTTTGTTCATTTCTTAAAGAAGTGAATGATAAGATTATATCATTACAAGACGATAAAGATGCTTTATGGCAAGATAAATTATTAAATGTTATTCGTAAGTATAGAGTTCCTTATGTAACTGTAGATTTATTTAAGATATTTGCTCTTAATTCTGCTGGAGTAAATATAGATAAAGACACTGGTGAACGTAAGAAGTATGGTAAAAGTTTAAAGCAAGTTAGTATTAATCTTAAATGGTATAATCTTCTTGATTTTAAACTTCCTCCTATTGACGATGAAGAAGGTGACATATATAGAAAAAGAGATGCTTATAAAGGTATGACTAATGAACAATTAAATCATTTGATTACTGCTGATTTTAGTAGGTATCTTCTTCCTAAATATATTGAACCTATGCTACATTATAATAAGAATGATGTATTTCTTTGTTGTGAGATAGTTAGACAAAAGCCTGATGAAGTTATACTTAGATATAGTTTAAGTCACGCTTATGGAATAAACTTCTTATGTAGTGCTAGAAGTAACATAGCAGATAAACTTATTACTAAGTTTTATGCTGAACGTACTGGTTTGAACGCAGATGAATTTAAAAAACTTCGTACTGAAAGAACTGCTTTATCTTTTAATCGTATTATATTTCCTCATATAAAGTTTAAAACTGAACAACTTCAAAAGTTACTTGAGGAAATGAAAAAGATAATTATTTATCATACAAACAAAGATTCTTTCTGTAAAGAGTTCACATTTTATGGTACTGTTTATACTGTAGCTACAGGTGGTCTTCATTCACAAGATAAACCAGCTGTTTTAAAGAGTACTAATAGATACGTTTTTACCCATAGAGATGTCGGTAGCTTCTACCCAAGTACAATGATTGCTTATGAAATTGCTCCAAAACATATTCATAAGAAAATATTTATTAGTTTGCTTAGGGAATGGAGAGATACTCGTATTAAATGTAAACATACAGACGATAAAGATGGATTTGTAGTACCTGGAGTACATAATAAACTTGCTGCCGAAGCACTTAAAATTGTGATTAATGCAGTGTATGGAAAATTAGGTAGTTCAACATTTTATTTGTATGATAGATTAGCGCAAATGCAAGTAACTATCAATGGTCAACTGATGGCATTGATGTTAATTGAGGAATTAGAGCTTAATGGCATTCATTGTGTATCTGCTAATACTGATGGTATAATTGTTAAATGTCCAAGAGATAAAATAGACTTGTGTAATCAAATAGAAAAGAATTGGTGTGAAACTAATAATCTTACTATTGATTCAGAGTATTACGATGTGTTTGTAACTCGTGATATTAACAATTATGTAAACCGTCAAGAAACAGGTAAACTTGAATATAAAGGAGCACTAGACCCAAAGCAATATATCAAAGACCTAAAGAAAGGCTATGATATGCCAGTTGTTGCATTAGCTGCTTGTAATTATTTTCTGTATGGAACATCTGTAATGGAAACTCTTCGTAATCATAAAGATATTCTTGATTTCTGTAAAACTCAAAATGTAGGTAGACAATTTGAAGTTGTTTATCAAAAAGTAGTTGATGGAAAAATAGTAGATGTACATAGTCAACGTCATGTTAGATTTTATGTTTCTACTAAAGGAGTTGTGATTATGAAAGAACATGTAAGTACTGGTTCTCGTAGTGTTTTAGCTAGTGGAAAACCAGTACAACTTCTTAATTTACTTGACGATAAAGATATTAGTGAGCGTAATATAGATTACTCTTATTATTATGAAGAAGCTTATAAGATTATAAATCCTATAAAACTTGGAATAAGTCCTAATCAGAAAGGTAAAGCTAAGAATAAAACTCTTAGTGGAAAATCTTTATTAAAGAAGAATTTTGGTTTATATAATGATTTATTTGATAATGAAGAAGAACAATGACAGAACAAGAATTGCATGAAAAAAGTGTTTATCAATGGAGAATGAATAAAGGAATTGGAACTTTTATAATTCCTGCTCCTTTAGACGTTCTTAGACCTTTATTGATGATACTTCCTGCAATGTATAATAAGAGTCCTACAATGGAGACTAATATTGTAGTTGCAGACTTTGCAGATAAAGACAAAATTAAAGATTATCTATTACATAAGAGTGAAGCTGTTCATTCTAATGTTTATAGTAGATTGATTACTGATGGATTTATTAAGATAATGACTGTTAGTGAAGCTACAGACAGATTTACTTATTTAAATCCTAATTTAGTAGTTATTTATAATCCTAAAGAATGTCTTTATTGTTATGTAGGTTTGCTAGACAAAGCAAAGTTTAAGTTGATATTATCATCAATACCTCTTATTGGTGGACTAGAACAATTAAATAATCTAGTTCCTAGAGTTGGTTCTTATAATCAAGCTAGTATAGATGAAATACGCTCTAGCCGCCCCGTAAAAGAAGTATTAGTTCCTTTAGTTGTAGATGAAAGTAGTAATCTTAAAAAGAAACTTGATTATTATAATAAAGAAATATCTACTGCTATAGCTATCTTTGGTGACTTTGATACAATTAAGATGGCTCGTCTAGGTAATAGTAGCACTAATAGTTCTGCTATGGCTGTATGTTATAACATAGCTCGTCAAAATGGTTGGAATGAGAATCTAGATATGACTAATCAATTTAATATTGATATAGATGAACTTTATTCTCCAAATGCCCTTAAAGAACGTGCTAGTGGAATATACGAAATTATTAGAAGTAGAAGTCTTGCTCTTGCTTCTTCTGATGAGAAACTTAGTTATATTTTAAAGATTGTTGAAGATAATGTAGATAAGAATATTCTTATTATTAATAAGCATGGCGACTTTGCAAATGAAGTAACTAAATATATTAATGATAGTACTCATTATAATAGTTGTTATAATTATCATGATAAAGTAGAAAATATTCCTGCTATTGATGATAACGGAAATGAAGTTTTAATTAAGAGTGGAGTTAATAAGGGAAAACCAAAAATGCTTGGCGTAAAATCCCAGAAAAATTTAGCTCAAAAGTTGATGAATAAAGGTGCAATTCACGTTTTATCAACAAATGCCGCTCCCGATAAGGATTTAGCCGTAAATATAGATGTTGTTGTAATCACATCACCGTTGTGTGATACCGTAGAAACCTATTTATATAGGCTCTCAAAGGTTGAATTTGCCAAAGAGATACAATTATATACCTTATATTATAAAGGCTCTCTAGAGGAGAAAAAACTAGATGAACGTATTATTCCTCCAACTCATGTAATTCTTAATAAAGCTGAAATTGAAGTTAAAAGTGATAATAATTATGATTATTGTATTGTAGATTGAAAATTATGCTTATCTTTGCAGCGTAAATAAGAAACAAATATAATTGCTCTTTGAAATAATGAATGAAGTTGAAACAAAACGTGATGAAAATCATAATATGATTGTTCGACACAAAGATGTTAACACTGGTGTACATGTTCTTAATCTTTTAGATGAAAAACAACTTGCAAGTGCAGAAGTATTTCTAAAGAAGATTATTGCTACTGATAAAGGTGGAGTTAAAAGTGTAAATGAAGGTCTTGCAATTCTTATGCGAGCGCAAGACTTACGCTTACCATTTAGTACTTGTATAGAACATATTCATGTTATTAATGGAAAAACTGGTGTTGATGTTCACATCGTTAAAGCACTGTTATCAAGGGCAGGTATATTCTGGGAACTTACTAAAGATTATGTACCTCAGTATAAATATACTGATGGTAATAGTGTATACGATGAAACACTACTCCCAGATTATTGTGTTAAATGTCGAACTAGTAAAGAAGCAGAAGAAAAGACAACTGATGATGTTATCGGTGTTTATCCTCTTAGATATTATAAAGATTTAAAAGGTAATGTTTACGATGAGTTTCAAGTATCTAGTAAATGTGTTAAATGTATAAATTTAATACAAGCTGCTAAAGTAGCTCAAGAAGGTCAATATCCTGTAGTTAGAACTCAAGCTATTCCTACAGATTTTGTTACTGAATATAAGTTTACTAGATATAAAGAAATTTATGGTAAAGTAATAGAAACTCATGCAGTTGGTCATTTCAGTTATAAAGAAGCTGTTACTGCTGATTTCTTTATTAAAGATACTTATAAGAAGTATGCTAGAATTATGATTAGTCACAGAGCGTTTAGTCTTGGTGCTAAAGAAATTGGTTCTGATGTTCTTATGGGTGTTATGGAAACAACAGAGCTAAAGCTTGTTGAAGAAGTTCCTATAGTTGAAGCTGATTTAACAGAAGAAGTATAGGATATAAAAATAAATAATGTAGAAGTGATTAGCTATATTATTAATCAAGTAATCAAAAATAGAGTTTATTAAATAGTATTATACTATAATTTTATTATTAACAATTTAAATATTTAAAAGTTATGAAGATTAACGGTTTATCATTCGGTATTAATGTAGTTGCAAGTGGTGTTAAGGTTAGCTCAGTTATTACAGAGCCAGTTTTGGTTGCTTCTAGTACAAAGGGCGGTTTCAATATTTCAGGAGTAGTTTCTAAGGCTCTTGGTCTTTTGCCTGGTGACAACATTATGTTTGCTAATGATGCAGCTGATGTAGAGAAGGCTGTAATTAATCGTGTTGACGCAGTTGTTGAGTTTGCTCAGAATAATGGTTTTGACCTTGATACTCCAGAGGGTACTTCTGCTTGTGTAGCAGCTATTACAACTTGGTATATCGCTAAGGGTGTTCCAATGTTCAAGAAGACAGGTGAGCCTATTATGGTTAATGTTCGTCTTACAAAGGATGAGAAGAAGAAGTACTTCGATGAGCATGTAGATGATGTAATCAAGAATAATCGTGAGAAGTTGATTGCTGCTTATCAGCTTGCTGAGACTGCTACAGATGAGGAAATTAAGGCTGCATTTAAGGTAGATGATATGCCTTCTCCACAGATTCAGTCTGTAAGTGGTTGTAAGCTTGCTGCAAGTGGTGCTGCAACTGGTACTGGTTTGAAGCTTTCTTTCTCTGATACAAATAACTGGGAGCAGTTGAAGGCAGACCTTGCTGATAAGACTGCAATGAAACGTACATTTGACGTTGACATCAAGAATCCTATTACTTCTAAGTACAATAATGGTAAGGAAGATGTAGATGTTACATTCTATGCTCTTGGTGAGTATAAGGATGAGGTTCCTTCTCGTACAGGTAAGAAGGCTGATGATTCAGAGGATGCAGAGTAATTTCATTCATTAGATACAAAAGCTTATTTATGAGGGAGAAGAATAATAATCTTCTCCCTTTTTTTTAGTCAATTTTATAAACGTTTTAAAACTTAATTAAGTTATGACAGAAATGGTTAATGGTGCAGCAGCTAATGCGCAGGGTGCTGCAAAGAAAGTAAATCGTAGAGGTATTAATAACAAGACTCAGGCAGTAAGTCGTTTGAAGTTCCATGAGAAAGATGCTGCTCAGAATGGTTTGTTTATGGCTCATCTTGATTCTGTAGCTGTTGAATGGTCTCAAAATGCAGATGGTAATTCTTTTGCTGGTTTGAAGATGTCTCGTTTGGTATTTACATTTGCAAGTAATCATACTGATGTAAAAGAACGTCGTTATGCAGTTAAGACATTGTTCCCAATTGAGAGTAATGTTGAGACTATTCCTAACGGAAGTAAAGCTTGGCAGGTAGATAACGTACTTAATACTATTAAGCATATTCTTGATGTATTCTATTTCAAGGGTCGTGAAATGACTATTGAAGAAGAAGATGCACTTACTCTTGACTTTGTAGATTTTACAGAAGATGAGAATGATAATGTTGAATATGAAGCAGTAGATGCTCAGGCAGTTCTTGATGGTTATCGTAAGCTGTTTGATAACGCTGCTGCTATGCTTAATGGTCAGTTTAAACTTGCTGATGGACAAGTAGCTAAACCTTGCTTTAAGGATGCTAATGGTAAGTTTATTAATTGTTGGATTAAACTTCTCCGTGCAGTTCGTAATCGTAAGGGTGCTTGGGTAGATGTTGATAAGAGTAAAGATTTGTCTTTCCCTTCATTTGTTGGTAATGGTTTTGTTGAAATCGTTAAGATGAAAGATAATCAGATTCTTCCTCCAGTTATTTTGACTGTAGATAAAGTTAAAGAATCAATTACTCCAAAGGATACTGAACCTAAAGCTCCAACTGTTGGTGTTCCTGGTATACCTGGTATGGCTGGTGGTGCTGCTGTTGTTCCTCCTATGGGCGGTAATGATATGATGGCTGGTGTTGGTAGTTTTGACCCAACTAGTCAAACTGACATGCCATTTTGATGGTAATTAATGATTAGTATTGTTTTGTGATTCTATATTAGGTGGTAAATGAAAATTTACCACCTTTTTTTAATTAAAACTATGAGCGATGAAATAAAAGATAATATAAAATTAGATGTTAGCGAATCTACCAAATTTGTTAATACCTATAATGTGCGTAATAAATGTAATTATTGTACAAACGAAATATGTAAAGTTGAAGGATGTAATAATCCTGTACAAGCTAAGGGGTATTGTCCTAAACATTATTTTCAAATGAATAAGTATGGTAAAATAAGTAATACTATTTATGATAAAAATGAAATAATAATTAAAGAGAATTATGCTATTGTAGTAGTTAAAGATAAATTTGGAAATAAAAAAGGTGAAACTTTTATTGATATTAATGATATTGATAAAGTTCATCTAGGAAAAGTAGGAATGTATAATGATGGGTATTTCTATATTAATTTTGGAAAACATACTAGATATAGATTAAATAGATATATTTTAGGATTAACTGACGGTTATGATAAAAATTATCAAGTTGACCATATAGATAGAAATCCTGCAAATAATAGAAAATCTAATTTAAGATATGTAACTTCTAATGTTAATGCTAGAAATAAATCATCTAATAAATATTCTCCTACTGTTATAGATAATATATACAAATCAAAAGATAATAAATTTATATATTCTTTTGTTTGTATTGGTAAACGATATTATTGTAGAAAAGAATATGATAACATAGACGATTGTATAAAAGAATATAAAAGAAAATATGAAGAGGTTTTTAATAGATTAACTTCTAATTTCAAAGTAGTACTATAGATAAAACAAATACAATACAATATGAAACGTACAATTAATACTACTAAACTCACAAAGGCTTTTATAGAGTCTCGAATAAGTCAAGAAGCTATTGTTGCAAAATATCTAGATATTCCTATCAATGTTGTAGATGATTGTGTTAAACATAATCATCTTATTAAGTCTGTGTTTAGAGATGATGATACTGATAGTAGTATGGGTATTGCATATAATGTAAAAGGAAGACTTAAAGTTCGAGATTTTAATGGTTGCTTCTTTGGTGATGTATATGATGTAGTAGCTTACGTTCTTAGTATTGTTTATGAAAGACCTATTAGTACTGATAATAAACAAGATTTCTATTTTATTCTTAAACATATTTATAGTGTGTTTAGTGATGATATAGATAATCGAGTTAATCATTATGAGATAGATGAATCTATTAGAAATGCTCTTATTAAAAGTAAATCCAGAAAAGCTATTATTGAAATTGTTCCACGTAGTTGGAATAGTAGAGATAAAGCTTATTGGAATAAACTTGGTGTAAATCTTGCTTATCTTAATACTCATTTTGTTATTCCTGTTGAACAGTATTATATAGATAGAAGTAGTAATCCTACTCCTAGATATGGATATACTACTAAAGACCCATGTTATGCTTATATGTTGGGTAGAAATAGACAAGGAATATATCTTATAAAACTTTATTTCCCACTTAGAGATAGAACAAAAGAAAGGAAATTTATAACTAATTGTAATGTACTTGAAGGTCTTCCTAATCTTGAATTAGATAATTATGATTATATTATAATTACTAAATCAAGTAAAGATAGATTAAGTTTAGGTAATCATTTAGTTAATCATACCTTTTACGGGGGGGATAGAAAGGCTCTAACTATAGGAGTGGTTAATCTTCCTAGTGAAAATTATAGATTAAAAACTAACGAATATGATTGGTTAAAGAATCGTCTAGCTAATAATGGAATGATTGTTAGTTTATTAGATTTTGATAGAACTGGTCGTGATGGTGCTGATTATCTTTTAAGTACTTATAATATTCCTTATTTGTTCATTACTCGTGGTGAATTTGGTCTTGAAAATTATGAATGTAAGGATTTTGCAGATTTACATGATAAATATAGTAATGATGAAATAGATAATTTTATAAAAGATACTCTTAGATATGTCGAGTTACGATACAGAAAAAATAAAGGTAATTCCGATGCCTATTTCAAAAGATTATCAGACTGTGATTTACCATACTAATACAACTAATAAAGAAGGAAGACCAACTGAACAAGTTCGTATTCTTATGGCTCCAATTACAGAACAAGAAGAAGCTCTACTTGATAAAGGTAGAGCTTTTACTATACATAGAGGTGACTTATCCTTTAGTTTAAATGCTGATAATGTTTTTGCTTATGGTAAAGTTGACTTTCATAAAGGTACTGAAGACTATGAAAATATAGATGAATTAATACCTTATAGAGATGTAGTTCATCTTCCTTTTAATTATGATTATGATACTCATAGTTGTAAGACAAAGACAAAATGTTATCAGACTTATGAAACTGATGATATTGGAGCTATGGCTCAGTATGCTCATGGAAGACTTGGTAAACCAGAAAGAGTAGTAATATTTAAACTTATTGCTAGAAGGTCATGATTAGATTTCCTAAAAAGTATACAATGGAACTAGACGAAGACGTTAAATTTATGGTTCGTAAAGATATTGCTCAAAAAGGTATTGAAACTTATATAGCTGATGAATTTGTTCGTCTAGATTGTAGTAGAGTTCTTGATAATATGCGAATGATGCAAACTATTGAGATTCCTTACAAATATGAAAGTGCTCACGTCTTATATGGAATTAATTATGCTCTTGAGAAAGGACTAATTGACGAAAATAAAAGAGATGAATTTGAATCTAAACTTGTAGCTTTACATAAACGTAATCTTAAATATGAAGAAGATAATCCTCCTATCATATATGATAAGAAGAAAGGTTTAAAGAAGACTACTCGTACTACTAGAAGGAAAGCTAAAGAAGGAACTATTGAAGGTTTTGAAAAACCTAAGAAAGAAAAAGCTCCTACTGCGGCTCAATTAAATGCTCAAGCTAGAGCTAAACTTATTAGTAAATTAAAGATTAATTTATGATATTATATAAAAGAAATGCCAAAGGAGACCCTATTATATGGCAAATAGAAAAAGCTAATGATGGATATAAAGTTTCTTATGGAGCTGTTTGTGGACATATTCATGAAGAAATCATTAGTGGTAAACTAGTTAAAGCTAATGAAATAGAGTCTCGTATTAAAGCTAAACGTAAAGAAGGTTATAAAGAACTTTCTGAACTTAAAGATAGTGGTCCTGTTGAGATTAAAGATAATATAGCTTTAGTCAATTATCTTTATACTTATCTTCCAAAGAATAATACTACTGATGATGGTTTTACTCTTCCAATGCTTGCAAAAGTACTTAAAGATAATAAACCTTTTGATAAACGTAGATACTTAGGACAATATAAGATTAATGGAGTTAGATGTATTATTGGTGCAGTTAAAACTAATGATATGTTTAATCCTGTTAGACTTACTTATCGTTCTAGAGAAGGTACTGATTGGACTCCTAAACTTACTTGGATGGATGAAGTAATTCTTCCAGCTATTAAAGATGATTTGCTTGATGCTATGCTTGAAGAAGGAGCTTGCCTTGATGGTGAGCTTTATATTCCTGGTTATAAAGTAAATGATATTAATAGTTTTGTTAAGAATGAAAAACTTCCTCAACATTTGTTGTTGCAATATTGGTGTTATGATATAGCTATAGATAATATGAGTTATGAAGCTAGACGTAAGTTTAAAATGGATAATATAAGTAGATTATGTTATACTTTTGATACTTATGAACAGCATCTTAATAATAAGAGTAAACTTATATTATTACCAGATGTAGTTATTGGTGATATTAATGATGCTACAAGATTTAGAGATAAGTTTATAGGTCTTGGTTTTGAAGGTCTTATTATTCGTGATGTTAATTCTGCTTATCAATTTGGTGCTAGAAATTTAGCTATGCTTAAATATAAACGAGTTGATGATGCTAAGTTTAAAATTGTTGATGTTGTTCCTGAAGGAGTTAGAACTACACTTTGTAAGTTTGTTCTTAAAAATGACATTAATGATGAACTATTTGAAGCTACTGGTAATTTCGACCATTCAAGACAAGAATATATTCTTAAACATAAAGAAGATTTTATTGGTAAACTTGCAACTTGTGAGTTTCGTGAAAGGTCGGGTATTAAGAACGTGCCTTTCCATTGTAAATTAGTTGATATTCAAAAGTAGATATAACAATGAATTTAAACGCTTATGATAACATAAAAGAAGAATTAGATAAACATAAAACTTGGTATTCACCAAAGTTTAGAAGATTATATAGTAGAGAAATAAAGTTTAGAATGTTTTATAAGTTTGTAAAACGATGGAATGGAACTATTAAACAAAATGATTATTTTCTAGCTATTAGCGAAAGTAATACTGATGGCAAATTTTATAGAACTGAAAGAGATAATTATGGTAGATTAAAGGTTTCTATTCCTAAAGAACTTATTGAAGATTCTATTCTTAATTCTATAGTTGAAGATACTAATGTTGATATTAAACTTGTAGATAATCAAGTTGATGGAGAAGTATATCAACTAAACATATAATCGTATATCACGAAAGCCGCCCCGTAAAAGGTATGTACGCTTAGACCTACTTTCCTTGCTACGTGAGCGGCTTTCTCATGCCTGCTTATATCTTTCATAACAAATTGAATTTGCACGCCTTACACGAGAATTTGAAATATTAGATTTATCTCAAGTGCCTGGCATCCAATCTGGTATGTGTATCAAAGTTTCAAAATTTGCCACTTTTTAGCTCGATATGAGACATTTTGGTAAATTGTGGAACAATTATACACGACCCAAATTTCAATCCGTTATACGAGAATTTAAAATATTACAGAAAATGGCTTATGTACAAAATGGAGTAGGATATATTCTAAAATGTGATAAATGTGGAACTTTATTACATAGAGAAGGAAAAGACAAACCATTTCTTTCATTAGATATTGATGAACTTAATTCTATTGCTAAAGATTATGGTTGGTTAATTAATAAGCAAGTACATAAATGTACTTATTGTAGAACATTTAAAAAGTAAAATTATGACTAAAAGTAAAGTAGGTGCTGAACCTAAAAAAGAAAGAGTTAGACATGCTATTACTAAAAGCGAAGGTATCCATGAAGGTATTCACAGAGATGAATATGGATATTATGATAGTAAGTATCATTGTTATTGTTTTGCTTATGGTTATTTCTTTCATAGAGGAAAATCATTAGCAACTAAACTTACTCCTGATTATATTAGAGATAATTGGGATAGAGAAATGCGGTGTGCTGGTCTTAAAAGAACTTGTATGGCTCGTATTGACCGTAAACGTAAAATAGCTGTAATCAAAGAAGGAACTGAATATGCTTGGAGTATCGAACGTGGTCTTCCAGCAGATTATACTATTTATAAAACTGATGAAGATATTCCTATTTATGATATAACTGAACCAAAGAACAAAAAGATACTTATTAAAATGTATGCAAAGTATCTTATTAAGAAGTATCTTGAGACTTTTGGACACGAATATAAAGTACTTAATTCTATAAGTAAACGGATTCCTGAACATAGTTTTATTACAGCTAATAGAAATAACTATCTTGAATTCATTAGAGTTTTAGTTAAGAAATATAAGTTTATACCATTATATAAACCTTTATCTGATAAAGTGTTTTATGTTAATAGTTATAAAGTTAAATTTCCTTCAATAGCTATTATTCTTAGTGATAGTTTATTTACTGATGTACAAAAAGAATATATTAAAAGATGTAAGTTCTATACAAAGTTTTGTCTTCATAAAGGAACTAGTTGGGCAGAGCTTAATAATAAGTGGTCTGATGAATATGTTGCAGAAGTAGAAGCTAAAGATAAAGTTGAAGAAGAAGCTTTTCGTAAAAGAGAAGCTGAATATAAAATTAAAACTGAACAGAATTATAAAGCAGCTTTAGCTAAAGCTAATCAAACTATTGATGAATGGAGAAAAGGAGATACAAAACAAGAAATTCATTATACCAAGTATTATGCTAATCCTGATACTAGAGAAATTAAAGCTATAAATGTTGTATTGTATCGTACTATGTTTTCTAATACTCAACTTAGAATTAAAATTGATAGACCTAATTGGGTCGAAACTAGTAAAGGTGCTTTAGTTCCTCTTGAAACTGCTATTAATATATTTAATCAATTATATGTTGATTATATTATTAGTGGTAAAACTGAATTTCAATTTAGATATGGTGAATTTAAGATTGGCTCGTTCATGGTTTCAAGAGCTAGTTATGTTGATAAATTTACTGATATTAATCATTATGAAAATCCTTATGAAAATACTTATAAAGATTTAGGTTATAAAGAATGGATGTTTAGAATAGGTTGTCATACCTTATGGTTTGATGATATTAAAGATTTTGCTAGATATTATAATCTGCAAGATAAACTTAGTTTTCCTCTAGATAAAACTACTGCTGAATGTATGGAGAATCATCTGATTCATTTATCTAGTGGAAGAACTATTGAAGCTGTAGGAATGACTGATATTTAATTTAATAAAATAACAATTATGACAGAAAGTGATTTAAATTATTGGAAAGTTGCTCTTAATGGAGTAGTTCCAAAACAACTTATTACTCCTGAAGTTGTTGCTTTGCGTGACCAGCAAAATAAGATGCTTAATCTTATGGCTAAGAAGAATGCTGATTATGGTAATGCTTTCAATAAAGGTTGTGATAAACTAGGCTACAGATATGGTCTAGCTAGAATGTTTGATAAAGCTAATCGTTTGATTAAGCTTATCGAAGATGATTTCAATGGTTACTATAAACCTAATGTTGAAGATGAAACTATGTTTGATACTGTTCAAGATTTAGGTAATTATTGTAATATGTTGTTAGCTTGGTTGAGTACTAGTACTAAAGGTGAACCACAAATACCTTTTACAGGGGGGCTAGAGAAATCTTTCATAGATATTTCTACTCTTGTTAAAACAGATAAACTTATTCTTATTGAAGAAACTGCTAAGAAAGATGTAACTAATGAGATTATATCTGCTTATGGTTTTGAACATCTTTGTAAAGATAAAGATGGATATGTATATAATTTATCTGCTGATAATAAAGAAATTCCTGTTACTAGTATTCATAAAGAACTTGTTATTGCTATAACTCATGAAGATTATGATGCTGGAAAAGATTTTGTTAAACATAAAAAGTAAATAATATGATTAAAGTTGTAAATCCTAGTGTTGAACTTTGGAGACAAGAAGGTTATGACCTTGATACTATTTGGAAACATATAGCACGTTGTGCTCGTGTTTGTTATCAGTCAACTCCAAAGAATAATGGAGAAACTGATTATGGCTTCTTAGTTAGAACTTTATTTAGAGGTAATGATGTTGGTAATCAACCATATAATACTAAAGATATTATAAAATGTCATCTTTCAGTCTGTGAACATGGAACCGTTCATCTTAAATATCCTCTATTTATGCCTAGAGCTGCTGCTCAAGCTACTAGATTTATTCACAATCAATATAGTAGAACTAGAGAACACGAAAATTATATTTATGTAACTACTAATATGAGAGTTCTTATCGAACATAATTGGATGGATGAACTTGAATTTATAGATACAACTCCTAATTGTCCTTATTATGTTCCAAGACATACTATTTGTTTTATAACAGATATTGGTGCTAGTCGTGAACTTAATCGTCATAGAATTAATAGTATCAGTGAAGAGAGTACTCGTTATTGTGTTAGTGGAGATACTAAACTTAAATTTAAGAATCCTCATCTTCATTATAATATTAAAGAGTTTTATGATAACTTTGTAAATTTACAAAGAAGTCAATTAGAATATCTTAATGAAGATACTGGAGAATTATTGTTTGGACCTGCTAATAAAGTTTTTTATAATGGAAAAAGAGAAGTATATAATATTGTTACTAAACTTGGATATTCTTTAAAATGTACTGCTGACCATAAAATATATACGCCTAATGGATATATCGAATTAAAAGATTTATCTGTTGGAGATAAAGTTTATGTAAATGGTACTGAAACAACAGTTTTATATAGAGATAAATCTTGGCTTGAGAACCAATATATAACTTTAGGTAAAACTGTTAAAGAAATAGCTAATGAATTTGGTTACAGTAAATATGTTATAGATAAATGGTTAAGAAGATTTCAAATAGCTAGACCTGATAGTGATAACACAGAATTATATAAGAATAAAGATTGGCTTTATGAACAAAATATAACTCTTAATAAAACTTTTGTTCAAATAGCTAAAGAAACAGGTTATAATGTTAGTACTTTAAAGAAGTGGGCAAAACTTCATGGGCTTCCTCAAAAAGGTACTGGATATTTTAATGTAGACCATAAACCTTGGAATAAAGGTCTTTCTGAAACAGATGACGAAAGAGTTAAACGACAAGGCAATGCTTTAAGAAATTTTCATTATGATAAATCTAAGAAAGGAATTTCTATATTAAAAGAAAATACTACTAATTATCAAAAACATAATACAAATGTTTGTGAAATTTGTGGTTCTACAGATGATGTAGAAGTTCATCATATAGATAAAAATCATAATAATAATAATCCTGAAAATCTTATTTCTCTATGTTCTAGTTGTCACACCAGAGTTCATAATCAAAGTCTATTAGTAATATATGCTGATGAAATAGTATCAATTACTAAAATAGGTATTGAAGATGTTTATGATATTGAAATGCCTAATTATCATAATTATGTTGCTAATGGAATAGTAGTTCATAATTGCGCTTACGATAAAGGTAAATTTGGTAATGGAATAACTGTTGCTAAACTTCCTTGGATTCCAGACGTTGACGATACTGATAGAGGTCATGATTATAGAGAAGGTTTCTTTAATGATAATGAAGTCTTTGACAATAATGTAATCGAAGAACAATATACAGATAATTGGACTGCTATAGATTGGTTCCTTTATGGTCTTCAAATTTGTGATTTAGTTTATCGTAAAACTCGTGAACTTGGTTGGACTGCACAACAATCTAGAGAAATTCTTCCTCTTAATACTAAAACTCAAGTAGTTCATACTGCTTTTGATGATGATTGGAATCATTATATTGATTTACGTTCTAATGGTGTTAGTGGAACTCCTCATCCTATGGCTAAAGAGCTTGCCGATAAAGTTAATGATTTAATTAATGCTGTAACATGTGGATAAGTATTTTAAATTATAATATAGGACAAATTGAAGTTGTTGATATGACTGACTTTGATTTAGATACTAATAATACTGATGCTAATATAATAGCAGAACTGTGGTTAATTAATAACGGTTATAATCCTGATGAAGTTAAGTATATGACAACTGAAGAATGTCCTTTGTGTGTAGTAAATAATGTAGAAACTCATTTAAATTTATAAAATTATGGAAAAGACTATTAAAGTTGTAAAAGAAGCTGGTGAAAATTTGAAAACTTCTATTCTTGCTGCAATTAAAGATTTTGAAATTGCTAATCCTGATGTTAATATTAATGTTACAGTAAAACGTAATTATTATGCTAAGGATGGTGAAGCTACTCATGATGTTGATTGTTCTATAACTATTAAGTAATATGGCAAAGTGTTTCATTGGACTTCACAAATATGAAGTTATCAAAGAAGTAGAAGTTAAAGATGTTGATACCGATACCGTTGTCGGTATCAACATTGTTTCTCGTTGTACACAATGTGGAAAGATTAATTCTACATTTGTAAGTAGTGATAGTAGATTTCTCGAAAGAGAATATGTTTATGTAAATAATAAAAAGTAATATGGCAAAAAGTATTTTTGATATTGATAAAGAATTGTATGCTCTTTATGATGAGATTGAAGAAGCAGGTGGCGAAATAACCGAAGAAATGAAAGAAAAGCTTGAACTTAATGGTCAAGAAATGACTAATAAAGTTAAAAGTATTACTAACTTTATTAATAAGCTCAAAGCTGATATTCTTGCTATTAAGTCTGAGACTGATAGACTTGCTAAACTTAAGAGGTCTAAAGATAATACAATTACAGGTCTTACTAATCTTGTTTTGTTTGCTATTAAGAATTATGGTACAGAAGACAAGAAAGGTAAGAAATGGATTGATTGGGGTACTGGTAAAGTTGGTGTAAGAAAGAGTATAAGTGTAGAACTTGATGATAAGAAGATTGAGAATCTTGTTGATGTTCTCAAAACTACTATTGTTAATGGTATTTATACTAATACTCTTCATCAAGCTGATAGTATTGATGCTAATGCTATTCTTGATGCAGCAGTTCATAACGCTCAAATAGAAGGAGATATAACTAATTCTGAAGTTGAAGTTGAAGATATGGATGATGTTATTGTAAATGTAACTATTCCTGTTTCTATGAGTAATCTTCTTCAAGGTGACGGTTATAGTCTTCTCGCTAAGATGGGTGATGTAACTAAAGACGGATGGAGTTTTAAACCTTCTGTTGATAAGAAAGCTATGAAAGTTAAACTTACAGATGAAGGTTGTACTTCTAATATTGCTAAAGTTGTTGAGAATGATAATTTAACTATTAAGTAAATGGTTATATTAGTTTTAAATATTGTAATACTAGCGTTAATAGTAATGCTAGTATTACTATTTAGTTTTCTTCTTTTTGTATCTAAAAAATATATTGTAGTAAAGGAAGTTTTAGAAACAGTAAGCGAATGTTATGATAAAATAATTCCTTTATATGATAAATATAGAGCAGCTGAAACTGATACAGATAAAGTTAAATATGTTAAAGATATACTTGATGTTGCTCAAGATACAAATAATAAATATTATAGAAAACTTGAAGAATATAAAGAAAATAACAAATAAAATAAAATAATATGAGTAACGTATATATAATTAAAACAAATATTAAGGTAAAGAATAATAATTTTCTTAATATTAATATTTTAGCAGAAGATTTAGCTGATGCTACAACTAATGCTTCATATCTTAGATATAACGGAGAAGAATTAAAAACACATATAGTTAGTGTGGAAGTTCTTGTTCAGAATGTATTAAATAATACATGGAATATTAAAGATTTGAATCCTAATTATAAAGGCGAAAATAAAACATATACAGATGAAGATGGTAATCCTCTTCCTACTGTGGGTTAATATTTTAATTTAATGTTTAATAATTTAATTAACGCTGAGTTATGAGTAAATTTAATCGTGGTGGACTTCCATGGGTACTAGGTACTGATGTAAGTAATTGTGCAACTGCACAAGATGTAATGAAAACAGCAGAACTTGATTGGACTGTTCAAAAGTGTGAACTTGTAAGTAAAATGCCTTTTAGAATTGGTAGTAATAATGAAGTGGGAGAAGATAGCTTTGTTCATAATGGTAGTATTTATCGTGATTGTCCTAATGCTTTTGCAACTTATCGAACAGATATTAATATGCCATTGGGTATTGTTAAAGATAAGTATGAAATAGTTCAGAATATGGACGCTTTTAATTTCTTTAATAATGCTATTGGAGAAGGTAAAGCTATTTGGGACAAAGCTGCTTGTCTTAATATGGGCGAAAAAGTATATGTTAGTGCTAAACTTCCAGTACAAACTTCTGTAGGTAAAGATGATGTTATAGATAATTATCTTGTGTTTAGTAATGGACATGCAGGTAATGCTTCTGTAGATATTATGATTACTCCTGTTAGAGTTATTTGTACTAATATGCTTAATGGTGCTCTCGATAAAGCTGCTTGTCATATTCGTCTTCGTCATACTAAGTCTGTTAAAGAGAAACTTGAACTTGGTGCTCAAGTTTTAAAGATTGCTTGTGAACATGCTATTGATGCTCAAGAACTTTATCGTCATCTTGCTACTATTAAAATGACTGATGACCAAGTTGCTGAATATATTTGTAAACTTCAGCTTACTCCTGCTGAAATAGCTAAACTTAATGAAGTTGACCCTAATCATGGTTATAAACGTCTTATTAGTCGTGATTATCATTTGATTGATGCTGTAGAGATTAGTACAAGAAAATCTAATCAACTTTATAATATGATGGATTATTATATTGATGGTATTGGTCAAAAAGATATTTGTGGTACTGCTTGGGGTGCTTATAATGCAATTACAGGATTCTATTGTAATGTTGCAAATCTTGAAGGTGAGAAACGTATGAATAGTCTTGTTTGGGGTTCAGCAAATAATAATATGAATAAAGCTCTTAATGAAGCAATAGCCTATGCAAGTTAATTTTAGTGGAAAAGAAAATGAATTTAAAGTACCTCATTACAAAGTTGGTGATGAGGTACTGGCTTTTAGTTATATTAGTGGTAAATTCTTTGTTGGTACAATTAGTGCAGTTACTAGTTATGCTGATAATAATCAAAGTGTTGTAAATTACACTATTATGATTGATGAGAATAAAGGTGTTCCTAATGTTCCAGAAGCTTTAGTATTTGATAATAAAGAAGATGCTAAAGATTGGCTAGCTTCATTAGGAATGATGTTATATAACTTCTGATACATACCTTTTACGGGGGGGGTATAACAACTAGATGGTTTAATGATTCATGTTATCATGTTAGAACCACTCTAGCCCCCCCGTAAAAGATGTGTATGATTAAACTAGTATTAAAACTAGTAAATGTTGTCTGTAGAGACAATAATTTTAGTATCTTTGCTGCATCAAAATAGGCTTAACATCAATATTATATATATATAGAGCTGATTTTTGACGCTGTAATTAATTGATTATCAAATAGTTACAGATAGCATTAACATTAATTAACGACATTTTTTCCTCGTTTCTATTTTAGAGACGAGGAAATTTTCTATCTTTGCAGTGTCGTTAATGTTAATGTAATAAACTTATGATTGAAGTACTTAATTTTGAAACTATTATGGAAGAACATGAAGCTAGGAATAAAGTTAAAGGTGGAGATACTAAAGTAGTTACTGTTTATGAAGTGTTTAAAGGTACAGGTAAATTTGTATCTACAACTATTCATAAGCGGTGTAGTAAGACTGCTTGTGATATAGCTTGTTGGATAAGTGATACAATGATGCCTTCACAAACTAGTATTAAATTTAATTCTCGAACTTTAATTGAATCTTCTCAATGTAATGCTAAAACTCCTGATACAATAAGAAAAGCAATTAAAGAACTTGTAAATGTAGGAGCTATAGTTAAATGGAAAGATATTGAAGGTCTTCCTAATAATGTAGAAGTAACTAACGATTGGTATCTATTAAATCCACAAATGATTAAATGCATTGGTTGTGATGGTTTTAGAAGTCAATGTGAAACTACATTAAAAGCTATAAGAAATAGTCAGAAATATTTGATACACGAATATTCTGCTATAGTTTATGATTTTAGTAAGAAACAATATGATTTTAGTAATCAAATAATAAATTAAATTATGAGTCAATTAAGTAATCGTATCGCAAATGCATTTATTAATTATGCAAATGCTTTTAAAGAAACTCCAGACAACAGAGTAATGGCTGAAAAAGAACTCAAAGAAGCTCTTCGTATAGCCATTGATTTTGTTCCTGTTAAGATTTGGCTTGACCCTAAAGTTAAAGCTAAGATTCCAGAGTATGCTCATTATATGAGTGAAGGTGATAAAGATGGTCATGCTTACGGACATGCAACTGATGCAGCTTGTGATGTCGTTTGCACATCTATTGAACTTAAAGAAGATGGAAGAATAGTATGTGGTACTGGTATTCATGTAGCTACTGAATATCGTGACGAAATTAGTATTTTTGCTAATAGTCGTTTTACTAAGAGTAAACTTGTTATGCAAAATCTTCCTCCAACCATTGATGAATCATATAGAGGAGAAATATTTATTGTATTTCGTAAGCTTAGTGAAGATGCTGAACTTCCAAAAATTGGTGATGTGATTGGTCAATTTAAAGTTCCACACGACCGTCAAATTTGTTGGGATATTGTTGATAATCTCGAAGACCTTGGAACAACTGATAGAGGTGATGGTGGTTTTGGTTCTACAGCAAAGAAATAATTATTAAT
>ERZ1034842.179-NODE-179-length-33195-cov-41.266385_pt1 | contig 33195 bp, 54 predicted proteins | sample MGYA00520634_ERZ1034842 | MGnify/ENA primary metagenome ERZ1034842 (study PRJEB33766, sample SAMN09781734) | gut metagenome | biome: gut microbiome | host: Homo sapiens | place: Madagascar | study: EMG produced TPA metagenomics assembly of the PRJNA485056 data... | reverse complement strand
GACAAGAGTTTTGAAAATCTCGGGCACTAATTCTAAATCACTTCAAAAGCCTCTCAGAAAGGAAATAAACAGGTAAAAAGATATGAATTATAAAGGAATTGAATACTTGAGAGCGAAGCTTTCACATAAGAGAACAAAGGTACTTAAATGCTATAAGTATTATGACATGAAGGACAAGATGGACCCTTATCAGACCAACACCCTACCTGAAAAGCTGAGAAGCATAAGCAAGAAGGTGGGATGGATTCCAAAGGCTGTTGACACATTATCCAACCGTCTTCAGTTTAATGGATTCAGTGAAGACGATATCATGAACCTTGATAAGATCTTCAGAATGAATAATAGAGATGTACTCTTTGACCAGATGTTCAAGGGCGCAATCATCTCTTCATGCGACTTTGTATATATATCAAAAAATGATGATGGCAGCGCTAGACTTCAGGTTATAGATGGATCCAATGCCACGGGTATATTAGACACATCTACCATGATGCTTACTGAAGGATATGCAGTGCTTGAAAGAGATACTGAACTAGGTGACCCGCTAGTAGAAGCATATTTCACCTCAGATTCAACAACTTTCTACATTAAAGGTCAGCAAGACCCCTCAATGGATATGGTTAATGTTGCGCCTTATCCGCTTCTAGTACCTGTTATCTATAATCCGGATGCTACTAGGCCGTTTGGTCGAAGCCTCATATCAAAGTCGCTTATTAAGTATGTAGATGATGCTAAAGAAGCATTGAGACTTATGAGTGTAAGCTCCATGTTCTATTCATTCCCTCAGAAGTATGTTGTAGGGCTTGATGATGAAGTAGAACAGTTTGATAAGTGGGGCGCTACGATGTCCTCAATGCTTGCTTTCACTAAAGATTCTGATGGCGGCACTCCGACAGTAGGACAGTTCAACCAGCAGTCAATGTCTCCATATAACGATGTGCTCAAGACTCTTGCTTCTATGTTTGCTGGAGAGACAGGGCTCACATTAGATGATCTAGGATTCACTACAGAGAATCCATCCAGCGCTGAAGGAATTAAAGCATCACATGAAAGTCTTAGACTGATGGCAAAGAGCGCACAGGACACATTTAGTGTAGGCATCATTAATACAGGATATCTTGCTAAATGTGTTGAGGACAATAAGTCATATAAGCGTACTGAATTCGCAAATATCACAGTGAGATGGAAGCCAGCGTTTGATGTTGATGCAACTATGCTTTCAGGTATTGGTGATGGCGTATCAAAAATTAATACAGCAATTTCTAACTACTTTGATAAGAGTACGCTTGAAGATCTAACAGGCATCAGGTCTTCTAATGACAGTACTCCGGCTTATCAAAAGCCTTTAGACATAGATGTAGATGATGGTGAAGAAGATGAACAGTGATGTATCCAAAGAACTGCTCAGAAAAATAAATAAAAGCTTCACTTTAAGTTATCAGAATTCTAAGAAGGTTAGAAAACTGTTAGAAGCCATCAAAAACAAGGATTGTGACTATCTCAAGGCAATGGAATATGCAGAGGAAGTTGGAAAGATTCTAGCTGAGGCATATATGAAGAATCTTTCTTCTGATGTGCTTCCGGATGGCAAGATGTATTACGATATTGCGAGTGCGATACTCAATCCCACATTAGAGAATAACTATGGTCTTATTTCCTCGTATGTATGTGGTGCAATGGATGTCATGAATGAAAAGGCAGGCATAAATGCCAAGGCAAGAAAACCATCATATAACGTAGATAAGACATTAGGACTCATTAAAAAGGTATCTGATGCTGAATATTTCGATGATGTTAAGAACTATCTAAATGAGCCTGTCATAACCAATGCATTATCAATTGTGGATGAAGGGGCTAGAGTCAATGCAGGCCTTCACTACAATATGGGTTATAAGCCTGTTATTGTAAGAAGAGCATCCTTTGGATGTTGCCCGTGGTGCAGAGGCCTTGCAGGTACATATGATTATGAGGATGTCAAAGACACAGGGAATGACGTATTCAGGAGACATGCTAATTGCAGATGCCAAGTCATCTATGACCCAAGTAACGGCAATGGGGAAGTTCAAGATGTCCATTCAAAAGAAATCATCGAATTAAATACGCCTTCAAAGATTGAGGAAGAAATAAAATTAAATTTACCCAATAACATAACAGATGTAACTAAAATTTATTTGAGCGAAGCAACACCAGGAAAAGGAAATTTAACTTTTGAGGAAGGAGTATTAGATGAAGATAAAAAAACTACAAAATGGTTATATAAAACATTTGGCGGTGATATTAAAGCATTGAAAGATATAAACATGGATCATGTAGAAACACCAGATGCATTTTGGAACGGAAAATATTGGGAATATAAGAATCCAAAAACAAAAAATGCTATTGATAAAAGGCTAAAGAAAGCTGTTTCCCAATTAGGAAATGAAGAAGGAGGAATTGTATTAGATTTGACAGGAAGTGAATTAACGCATCAAGAACTAATCAACACAATTATACAAAGGCTTCCTAGACGTTTAAAGAACAGCACAGATATAATTGTTAAGGATGAAGATTCGTTGCTTATTGTATTGAGATATATAAAAAAGAGGTAAACTCTCCCGCGGACCAAGTGACCCACGTTAGAGTTTACCTCTTTACACAAATTATACAGCAACATCACCAATTATTCAAGAAAAAACGGAGGTGGTGTCAATTGATTGTGACACCTTTTTAAATACAAAAAAGTAGGAGGTTAAAGGCGCATGTCTAATAAAATAGGTAGACAGACTCCTACAAATAGTTACATTATCCCCTATAAAAACACACGAGGGAATGAAGCAATAGAACTATACAACAATACCACACGTAATGCTATGGAATGGCAGGAGATACAGATGATGGACATAATGGCTGTTGATGATGACGGTCAATGGGTTCATATAAAATACGGATATTCAATACCGAGACGTAACGGGAAGTCTGAAATCCTTGTCATGAGAGAATTGTGGGGACTGCTGCATGGGGAGAAGATTCTACATACAGCACACCGTACAACTACATCGCATGCTTCGTGGGAGAAGCTTAAGCAGATGCTTGATGAAAATGATTATACTGAGGTAAAAAGAGCAGATAAGGAAAAGACCTATGAAAAGTCCTATACGGCTACAGCCCAGTTTGGACTGGAGACAATAAGAATCCTTGATGAAGGTGGGGGAAGTGCTTCCTTCAGAACAAGATCATCAAAGGGAGGACTTGGTGAAGGCTTTGACCTTCTCGTTGTGGATGAGGCTCAGGAATACACTGAAGACCAGCAGTCAGCGCTTCAGTATGTAGTCACTTCATCAGAGAACCCTCAGACACTTATGTGTGGTACTCCACCAACTGCAGTATCTTCAGGTACTGTATTTGTTAATCTGAGAAAGGAATGCCTTTCAGGGGGTTCTGATACAAGTGGGTGGGCTGAATGGTCCGTTGAACATATGTCCGATGTAAAAGACAGGGATATATGGTATGAGACAAACCCCTCACTAGGTCAGACACTAAAGGAGCGTTCTGTTGCAGCTGAAGATTCAAGTGATGAAATTGACTTCAATATACAGCGATTCGGTTTATGGCTTCAGTATAACCAGAAATCCGCAATATCAGAAAATGAGTGGAACGCTCTGAAAGTAGAGACTATTCCAGAGTTTAAAGGTCCTCTCTTTGTTGGTATAAAGTATGGTCATGATGGCAGTAATGTTTCTATGTCGGTCGCAGTCAAAACAAAAGATGACAATATACTAGTTGATGTCATTGGATGCAGACCTATTAGAAAAGGCAACGGATGGATTATTGACTTTCTTAGAAAGGCAGATATTGCCATGATTACAGTAGACGGTGCGAACGGTCAGCAGATGCTTATAAATGAGCTTAAAGAGACCGGCATCAAATTAAAGGTGATCATGCCAAAGACTGCAGATATCATTGCGGCAGGCGCTTCATTTGAAAAGGCTCTGTATGCTTCAAAAATATGCCATTTTGGTCAGCCATCGCTTTCACAGTGCGTATCCAACTGTGAAAAGCGTGCTATTGGAACAAACGGGGGATTCGGATACAAGTCAATCATTGAAGGGGTTGACATTTCTCTTCTTGAATCGGTAGTGCTGGCACACTGGCAGTGCTCTCTCAAGAAGGCAAGAAAGAAGCAGAAAGTACTTATTTAAAAATTACGTAACTATACGGAGAAATAGGAGAATATATATGAGTTTTACACCAATCAACACACAGGAAGAATTTGATGATGCAATCAAAGAAAGACTAGCTAGAGAAAAGAAAAAATATGAAGGATATATGTCACCTGATGATGTACAGGCACTCAAGGATACTTATTCAACTTCTAATTCTGAAGAATTGAAAAGCCTAAAAGATGAAAATACATCATTAAAGCAGCAGGTGGCAGGATTCAATAGAAAAGAACTTCTTAACAAGGTGGCTGCAGATAATAAGCTTCCTTCCTCAGCTGCACAGTTCCTAAAGGGAGAGACTGAAGAAGAGCTCAATGAATCTGCAAAGGCTCTTGCTGAACTATTCCCAAAGCCTAGCGATGAGCCTCATACAAAAGCACCTGAACCAACATCACCTACCGCAAACAATCAGCTTGGTGGCGAGATGTCCGGTGTCGAAAAGAAGTTCAGAGAAATGAATCCAGACTTAAAATTATAAAATTAAAAGGAGAACATACATATGGCACAGAATCCAGAATTACAGGAAAGATATTCAAGCCTTGTATTGGCTAAACAGAGAAAGACATCAGTATTTGCTAATCTATTCAATAGAAACTATGATGGTACACCTACAGCAGGTGCCGTTAAAATCCCTGTAAGAGATACAGAAGTAGAAGTAAAAGATTATGATAAGACAAACGGAACTGAGTTAACTACATCTAATACTACTTATATCACACTTCCTATTGATCATGATGCCTCTGTAAACGAATTGATTGACAAGCATACAGCTGCAGCAGTTCCAGATAATCTAGTTGCGGAAAGATTAGATTCAGCCGGTTATTCAATGGCTGTTGAGACTGACACTAACTTAGGAAACGCCTTACTTGAATGTACTGCAATCAAGGACACTGCAGCATTAACACCAGAAACTGTTTACAAGGCTGTAATCGATGCTAGAACACAGGCAAGAAAGGCACATGTCAAAACATCAGAAATGTGGCTCACAGTCACTCCTGATGCGTACGGAGTATTATTACAGTGTCCGGAATTCATTAAGCCTTCTAACTTAGGTGACCAGGTGGTACAGGAAGGTGTAGTAGGCAGAATCGGTGGAATTGATATTTATGAAGTAGATAACTTATCAGATGATAAGGTAGACTTCATCCTAGGCAACAGAATCTTCTGTCACTACGTAGATGATTGGGCCGTTCCAGTTTCAGTAAATGACCTTGCTGATGGCAAGCATATCGGCGCGTGTGCCGTTCAGGGTAGAAATGTATACGGATATAAGGTTTCAAAGCCTACTACTGTATTTGTTAGAAAACATGTATAAGGTGATGTAGATGGATATCTATGCATCAGTAGAAGATTATGAAAAGGTCTACAACACTGCTCTGAATAACGAGCAGCATAAGCGCTTATTGATGCTCATTGAACTTGCTTCCTCTCTTTTACGAGAGGAGGCAAATAAAAGGAACATGAACCTGAGCGCTGTGATCAGTTCATCTGATGATAAGGCAAATGTCGCAAAAATGGTTGTTCTAGCATGCGTTCATCGTGTAATGTCAAAAGATGATGACCAGGATATGCCGCTTGAGCAGTTCTCACAGTCAGCGTTAGGCTATACATTCAGTGGTACATATGTTAATCCAGGTGATGATCTTTATTATTTGAGAAATGAGCTGAAACGAATGGGTATCATCAAGCAGAGATATGGAGCAATGGAAATCTATGAGACTTAAAGGAATCACGATAACTGTATATCAGAAGAAGCCTGCTGGCAGTGATGCATTTGGGCATATGCATTATAAATATATTCCAGAACAGGTGGATGATGTTCTCGTAGCACCAGTCAGCAGTTCTGAATTATCATCTAATCAGAACGTATCTATTGCTAAGACTCAGTATAATCTTGCCATCCCAAAAGGTGATACGCATGACTGGACAGATACTAAAGTAGAATTCTATGGGAAGACATGGAAGACTGTAGGGGAACCGATAGAAGGAATCGAAGAGAACATACCTCTTCGATGGAATAAGAAAGTAGTGGTGGAAAGATATGAGTAATCATTATAAATTCGAGCTGAATAAAGAGGGCGTAAGGCAGTTGCTAAGTGGCTCCAAGATGCAGAACATTGTTTCTGCATATGGAGAAAGAGTACAGAAAGCGGCTGGAGAAGAGTATGCGATGGAAGTAAAAGCCAACAAGGACCGCTGCTTTGTGAAGGTAAGCCCTGCTACACCACATGCATACTATTCTGAAAGGAAGCACAATACGCTCCTTAAGGCTCTCGGCTCTGCAAGAGGTAAATAGACATGATCATAGAAACATATATCATTGATTATCTTCAGAAGAAGACAGGAGTATCCTGCTATGCACAGTATGATGATGCATCTCAGGATACTTTTATTGTTGTCGAAAAAACAGGAGGATATACTGATAATTTCATCAGGCATGCAACTCTTGCGATACAGTCGTATGGTTCTTCGCTTTATGAAGCTGCCCTTCTTAATGAGAAGGTAAAAGAAGCAATGGATAATGCTGCAGAGTGTCCAGAAATCTCTGCAAGCAGACATAACAGCGATTACAACTATACCGATACAAGTACAAAGCATTACAGATACCAGGCAGTATATGACCTGGTTTTTTGATTATAAGGAGGAAAAGATATGGCAAATGTAGATGCATCAAATGTAACAACAGGCAAGCCTAAGATTGGAGGAGCTGTCTGGTCGGCACCTGACGGTACTACTTTACCAACGAGTGCAGCTGCAGAACTTGATAAAGCATTCAAATCACTTGGATACTGCTCTGATGATGGTGTCAAGAATAAGGCATCTTCTTCAAGCGATTCAATCACTGCATGGGGTGGAGACACTGTACTTGATGTTGATAAGGACTTTTCAGATGAATTTAGCCTCACATTAATTGAATCATTAAATGTGGATGTATTGAAGGAAGTCTTTGGACAGAAACAAGTAACCGGTGATATTGAAACAGGAGTTACTGTAGATGTAAAAGCCAACACAAGGGGATATAGAGTACTTGTGATTGATATGATTCTTGCAGAAGGAACAGTATTGAAAAGAATTGTTGTTCCAGCATGCAAGCTTACAGAAGTTGGCGAAGTCACATATAAAGATGATGATGCTGTAGGGTATGACTGCACATTCAAGGCAAGACCTGATGGAAACGGATCATATCATAAGGAATACATCATGAAAAAAGGAGCATAACAGATGGAAGAGAAAATCAAAGGTGAAACAGCTTCAGGATTTAAGTTTGAAATCAATAAGCGCCTTATGGATGATTATGACTTCATTGAAAAGGTAAATAATATGGCTGAAACAGGGCTCGGAATGCCGGATTTAATTAAATATATGATTGGTGATGAAGGTTATAGAGCACTGAAAGAACACTGCAGAAGAAAGGACGGCTTTCTTTCTCTCAAGAGAATGCAGCATGAAATGAATGACATGATGTCAGTCAAAATTGATGATGGTACTGACTTAAAAAACTCGTAATCCTCGCAAACCTTTTGCGAGGTTATAAGCATCAGATTATATGTGATTTGGCTGAAACATATCACATATATGACTTCATGTCTTACAAGCCTTCTTATATCTATGTTCTTGTCAGCGGATTACGAAATGATTCAAGACTTAAAATGGCAATGGAAGAACAGAATATAGATACTCAAACTATACTAAGTGCACTCGCTGTTGATTATCTGGCACTTCTTGCCTGGTCTAAGACAAAGGAAGCACAGAAAAATAGAAATCGTCCTGAATCAATATATGAAAAGCTGATGAATCCTGTAAAGAAAAAGCCAACTAAAGGCTTTAATAGTGCAGAGGACTTTGAAAAAGCAAGAATGCAGATCATAAAGAAAGGAGGCGCTTAAATGGCAAAACAGAATGGAACTGATTTAGGTAAGGCCTATGTGCAGATTGTTCCATCTGCTCAGGGCATTAAGGCATCAATCCAGGAGGTCATGGGAAAACCTCTTGAGGAACAGGCAGACAATAGTGGCAGCACCTTCGGAAGCATGCTCATCTCTAAAATCAAGGGTGCTATAACTATTGCTGGAATAGGAAAGTTTCTCAGCGCCTCACTGACAGAAGGAGGCGCGCTTCAGCAGTCCATAGGAGGCATTGAAACGCTTTTTGGCAATAGTGCAAATGTGATTAAAAAAGCAGCACAGACAGCGTTTAAGGATGCAGGTGTTTCAGCAAATACCTATATGGAACAGACCACATCATTTGCAGCTTCACTTGTATCTTCATGCGGTGGAAATACTGCCAAGGCAGCGGAAATTGCGAAAAGGGCAATGGTTGACATGTCCGACAACGCAAACAAAATGGGGACTGATCTACAGGATATACAGAATGCCTATCAGGGTTTCGCAAAACAAAATTACACAATGCTAGACAATCTAAAGTTAGGGTATGGCGGAACCAAGACAGAAATGGCAAGACTTATAAAAGATGCGTCTACATATAAGGATTCCCAGGAAAAACTAAATGTATCAGTCAAAGACGGCGATATGTCATTTAGTAATATTGCGAATGCAATCTCTGTAGTACAGGACCATATGAAAATCAGCGGAACGACTGCAGAAGAAGCAAGTACTACTCTCACTGGTTCTTTTGGCATGGTCAAGGCGTCAGTACAGGACTTTTTGGGAGCACTTTCTACTGGTGATGGCGTATGGCGTACATTTAAAAATACTATTTCATCATTAGGCACATTTATAGTTGGCAATCTGCTTCCGATGATAGGCAATATCGGCAGTTCAATTGTCAGCATACTGACCAATTCTTTCAACAATATGCCAGGAATCCTTGATGCAGTTCAGAAATTTGCAACACAGATTGCTTCACAAGCGCCACAATTTATAAAGAGTGGCTTTGAAATGCTGAACAAGTTGGCGGACGGCATTGTTAGTGCCTTACCTGTAATGATTGCAAAGATTCCAACGATTATCAGCACATTCGCTAATATAATTAATGATAATGGGCCTACGATTCTCATGTGTGGTCTGAAGCTGATTGCTAAGCTTGCTTTAGGAATCATCCAGGCAATACCGACACTCATTGTCAATATTCCGAAGATCATTACAGCAATCGTGGATGTATGGAGCGCATTCAACTGGATTAATCTTGGAAAGATGGCGATTACAGGTCTTGGAAATGGAATCAAGGCACTATTCGGATTCTTAAAGAGTACAGGCAAAGGAGCACTAGATACTGTATTGATTAATATCATGCTATTACCTGAAAAACTTGGCTCATTAGGTGGCAAAGGTATTCATGGCTTGATTAATGGTATTAAATCATTATTTGGCTCACTTGGCGGTGCTGCTAAAAAGATTTTCGAAATCATTGTAAAAGCACTTGCTTCGCTTCCTTCAAAGATGCTATCAATCGGAAAGAATATTATCGAAGGTATCTGGAAGGGTATATGGAGCATGGGTGCATGGATTACTAAGAAGATTGGAGACTTTGCCGGCGGTATCGTCAAAAGCTTTAAGGGATTCCTTGGTATTCACTCTCCTTCTAGGATCATGAGGGATATGGTCGGCAGATTCATCGGTGAAGGTATTGGTGTCGGAATTCTAGGTTCATTTGATACCGTCAGAAAGGATATAGCAGCATTCAATGATTCGCTTATTGATGAATTCAATAAATCTGACAGCTTTGGTGCTTCAATGACATTCAGTGCTGTAAGAGAAGTCAAGATGCAGCTAATCAATGAAGGATTTGAAAAACCGCATGCTGAAGATAGAAAAGGTGATATCTATCAGACTATCAATATTACAGCGCCTGATGCTGTAGATCCTTCAGAAGTATCAAGACAGACAAGAAATGCAAATAGAGAATTGATTCAGAGACTGAAAGGAGCGTGATGGGGCTTGGGAGAAAAGGAATATAGGACAATCACCTGTACTAATTCAAATGGATATTCAATAATCTTCACCGAGACATCACTGTCTCCTTTTGTAATTACTGACTGTGATGGATTATATGACTCAACATATACAGTTAATCTACAGGAGAATGGTAATTCTGATGGTGCATCAATATTAGGGCGCATAATGAAGTACAGAAACATCGTGTTAGAAGTTGTTGATAATGAGCGCTATGCCAATCATAGAGAGATGCTTGACAGGCTTTTCTCTCTTGATGGCACGCTTGAATATGATGATGGTGTTCATAAGAGAAAGATTGATTACACTGTAGAAAAGGTAACAGGAACGGATGGCACATTCTATAAACGCACTCATCAGATATCACTGATATGTGCGAATCCTTATTTTACGGATATAGAAGACAACAGTATTGCAATGTCAACAGTCATTCCACTATTTGAGTTTCCTCATGAGTTCACAACGGAGGAAATATCAAGAATAGAAATAGTACAGAATCTAGAGATAGATAATCAGAACGGTTCTGAAACTGGCATGACCATTACTATTGAGGCTATAGGAAGTGTCTTAAATCCTTCGATTTCAATACAGGAATCAGGGGAGCACATGACTGTAGGCATTTCTGGTAAAAAGGATTTTACATTAGAAAGTGGTCAGAAGCTTATTATCACAACCCTTGTAGATGATTGTCATGTCTATCTTTTAAAGGATAGAAAAAAAGAAGAAGTAAATATGTATCTTCCTACATCTGCAGACTTTATAAGACTGCAGCCGGGAATTAATCATATAGGATATACTGCAGAATCAGGTGCAGAGAATATGACTGTATCAATTTCATTTAAAAGAAATTATGTGGAGGCCTAATTTATGATCATAAGAATCTATGATGGAAATATGAACTTTCTAGGTCAGATTGAAAATGTTTTCTCTCTCCAGTGGATGCGCAAATATAACTCATGTGGTGAATTTGAGGCACATGTTCCAGTGACTGCATATAACGTGCAGCTGCTGAAACTTGAGAATCTTTTCTATCTGAAGGGCAAGAAGGAATGCGGAATCATTGAGAGTATTACAATATCTTATGAGAAATCTAAGAAGGAGATTACCGTCAAAGGAAGATTCGCATCATCTTATTTTTATAGAAGAATCATTAAGGGAACATACAACTTTAATGGCCGCGTAGAAACATCTATGAGAGAACTGGTAGCTAAAGCAGCAATTCCAGGAGTAATGTTAGGCCCTGATAATGGATATACTGAAAAAATCACTTATCAGGCAACCTATAAAAATATACTAACGTACATAGAAAAGCTTTCTCAGGCTTCAGATATAGGTTTTCGTTTAAGGCCTGACTTCGATGAAAAGAAATGGATATTCGAAACATACAAGGGTGTTGATAGATCCGATAGCCAGTATGATATATCACGTGTCATCTTCTCGCAGAAGAACGGCGATATTGAAAAAGCGACATATAGTGCTAATTCAAAGACATATGCAAATGTTTGTTATGTTGGGGGTCAAGGTGAAGGCTCAGCTAGACAGATAGAGATAACAGGCAGTACATCCGTATCTGGACTGGACAGAAGAGAGATTTTTATCAATGGGTCTGATATTTCAAAAGAAAACATCAGCGACCTTGCTTATAAGCAAGCACTCATTGAAAGAGGAAATACAACACTTAACAGCAATATGCTTGCTGAAACATTAGAAAAGGAAGATAAGATCAGAGGAAATTATAACTATCCCTCTGATTATGATCTTGGCGATATAGTCACAAATAGGTTTGAATATTGGGGAATGACCTCAAATGATAGAGTGACGGAGGTTAATGAGGTATACGAGCATGGAGTAATGAAGGCAGTGCCTACGTTTGGAACACCTCTCCCGTCATCGATAGATTGGAGTGATAATTTATAATGAGTGATACAGTTACAGATGTTTACGGCTATCCGTTTGATTCGCTAAACGGAGATAGAAAGATGTCAGCGTCTTCCTGGCGCAAGATGCTAGAAAGTTTTTTCAATAGCGGAATCTTTTCAACAAATGACTTTTATGTAACTGCTAATAACAGCATGCAGATTACAGTTGGTTCAGGGAATGCGTTTGTGAAAGGTGCTTTCTTTCCTTCTTCAGAAGAAAAAATGCTCAATATTGATAGTTCTGCCGGTACGTATGACAGATATGACGCAATTGCATTAGAATTTAATGCATCTGAAAGAAGAGTTCTTTTAAAAGTAGTAAAAGGTGGCACAGATTCAAAATACCCTGTTCCAACTCGCACGGAATCAGTTTATCAGTTGTTTCTTGCGGTTGTTAAAATTTCAAAAGGTGCTACTTTGCTAACCCAGAACGATATCAAAGATTTAAGAAACGATAATTTATATTGTGGATATGTTACTTCAACAGGCTCACAAGAAAGATTCGACAATGAACTCGCTGATTTAAAAAGTAAATTGAATGAAGTAGAAACTGCACGAGCAGTTGCTTACAAAGATACTATCGATGTGAAGAACGGTATAACTTTAGAAGCACGATGGAACGATACTTATGTAGAATTCCGCTGGTATGGTGTTTTAACGAATGACTGGCACATGACGATGGCTGTTGACGGGGAAAAGTTTGGTAACAATTCGGTAATAGGAAATGTCCTTAAATCACATACGGCTTTCATGTTTAACGTTTCTGTTAGCCCGGATTATCCAATCTGGTTTAAATATTCCAGAGAAAAGAATGGTTTCTGTGTATTTTCTATGAAGACTTGCACCGTTCCTAAAGGAATATGGCTTTCAGGTAGCCACATGATGCTCAGATAAGGAGGTGATGCATATGATTAGAGGTACTACTGCCACATTAATATGTACACTTCCATTTGAAGTGAATACTCTCCAGTATGCCTACTTTACTATCATGCAAGACAATAGAATTATTATTGATAGACAGATAGAATGCAGCAGCCTAAGCGGTGACAAGATAGAAGTACATCTGTCACAGGAGGATACTCTGAAGCTTAAAGAAAAACATCAGGCTGAGATTCAGCTGCGTGCGATTACGGCTGATGGAGAAGCAGTTGCATCTAATATCATCACTACATATGTTGAAAGAATATTAAAAGATGGAGTGATCTGATGTGCGCCTTAAACTAGAGTTCAAGTCAAAAGACATACCTCTAAGATTCGTCATAAGAGATATGTCTTTTTGTGCTGATATGAAGATATGTTCTGAAGAGTTCAAACTTGATATAAAAAACTATCAGGGCATAAAGAATGTTGATATCTATACCGGTGCTTATACAGTAACACCTAAAGATATAGTTCAGCAGCTTAAGACAAAAAATAAACTTCTCAATAAAGATGTAATGGTTAAAAAAATTCCCTTCTTCGAGACTAGCAACGATGAAGGGGGCAATACAGTATACATAGGAAAGGAATTATAACATGGCAGAAACTAAACATATAAATAAAGTAGTTTATGGTGGCAAGACATTAATCGACTTGACAGGTGATACTGCGACAGCAGACAAAGTATTGAAGGATTTAACATTTCACGACAAGACAGGTGCCACAGTCACTGGTACTTGTACATTTGATGTGGATTCAAGCGATGCGACTGTAGCAGTCGCTGAAATGCTTGCTGGAAAGACTGCATACGCTAGAGGTACTAAGTTAACTGGTACGATGAAGAACAATGGGTCCGTTACTGGAAATATCACCACTAAGGCACAGTCATATACAATCCCACAGGGGTTCCATGATGGGTCTGGAAAAGTTCAGATTGCGACTGCAGAACAGGCTAAGATCATTCCAACGAATATTCGTGATGGAGTAACAATCCTAGGCATCAAAGGTACTATGTCTGGAACTGAAGGTGCTAAACCTCAGCAGAAGACAGTGACACCAAGCACCGCTACACAGACAATCATGCCTGATACAGGATATAACTATTTATCACAGGTTACTGTTAATCCGATTCCATACGCAGAAAGTGAGAACTCTGCCGGCGGAACTACAGTAACAATCGCATAGGAGTGGTTATATGAGCATCAACAAAGTCATATATAACGGCAAGACATTGATTGATATATCAGACAGTACAGTAACTGATGATAACATTGAAGAAGGGTTGATTGCCTATTCAGGAGATGGAAAAAGGGTGGTAGGAACTAAGATGAATCTAGAAAACAGAAGCAAAAGAAAACTGATTTTCATTGGTGACAGTTATGGAGACGGTTATACACCTGATGGAAGTTATACAGGTTGGTGCGACAGACTTAAGAATAAGTTAGTTAATTGTCACTTCTCTGCAGACAACATCTATATCAATCATAAAGGTGGTGCATCCTTTTCTAATCCATCCAATAACTATCTGACTCTTCTTAAAAGTGTAGAGTCTCAGGTAGGTAATAAAAAGATGGTAACAGATGTGTTGATTGGCGGAGGGTATAACGAACTTGCATATTGTGATAAGGCCGATACTGTTAAATCCAATATCAATACATTGATTTCATATGTACAGAGTACATATCCAAATGCGGTGGTTCATTTCGCGCCTTTTGGGGTTGCATTTAAAGACAGAAACAATCAGTTTGCACTAAAATATAAATTGATGCCTATTTATAAAACAATTCCGGCATATTTTGATAAACCTTATATGATAGTTCCTGGTGCTGAAAATATTCTGTCTTTAAGAGACACAATGAGTTCTGATGGGATCCACCCTAATTCGTGGGGATTGGACTGTATAGCTGAATATCTAAAAGGATATCTCATGGGAACAGGAAGCAGCATGCAAGAAAAACGTCAATTGAGTGTCAAAATGAATGGTGGAACATTCACTGGTACTATCTGGGGTCAATCATTTGGAGATATAAATATTTATAGATTGATGTTTGACACAACCGTCAAGAATCTTAACTCCAACGGAGCAAATGGTTTTAAATTATATAGTCCTCACATTGGTGATGCGTTCCCCTGGAGGGCACCTAATATGGGATATACGGATGCGAACGCAATAATTTATGCGAACGGTGGATTCTTTGACGTTCCTGTCAAATTCAATGTAAACAACAGCAATGAACTATATATGCAGATCAAGCAGTGTAACTCAGCCCACAATAACTATCAAAGTTATTCAAATATCACTCAAATTCAGCTAGATGCATGGATCATTGCAGAAAATATGTAAATAAAGAGGTAATAAAATGAAATTATACGACACATCATTAAAGTATATGGACACTCTTAATGCAGTAGGGGGCACTATTGTAGCAGTGTTAACCGCTGCATTAGGTACGCACTGGTTTTTATTTATTGGTTTTTTAATCTTGAATATTATCGACTACATTACAGGAGTTAGAAAATCAAGATTGACAGGCAAAGACAACAGCGCCAAGGGAGTGCGAGGAGTGTGGAAGAAACTAGGCTATTGGTTAATGGTTTTAGTTGCATTCTTGGCTTCTGCTATCTTCATTGAAATTGGTAAGACTATAGGCATTGACTTGGCGGTTACTGCCTATATTGGGTGGTTTACTTTGGCATCTCTCATTATCAATGAGTTACGCAGTATTCTTGAAAATTTCGTTGAAGCAGGGGATAACGTACCATCCGTACTTACAAAAGGTTTAGAAGTGGCTGAAAATGCCATTAAAAAAGGAGAAGAATAATGGGCAACGATGAATTTTTAAAGATTGCAGTTGAGGAAGTAAGAAGATATACAGATGAACATCTAGAAGAGCCTCAGGGTTATGATGTATATGTTGTGTGGGTATGCAAGACACTTCAGAATAACAAGGCTCTTTTGTCAACTACTCTGCCAGACGGTATGTATTTTGAAGTGACTTATAATGGAGACAAAAAAGAATTATACTTTGATGCCTACCATAAATTAGAAAATAGATGTATTAAAGCGGAGGGATAAACATGGCAAGTTATTTTAATCTTGTATTAGATACACTCGCTCCCCAGGGACTGACTGTCAAACTAAACAATGGATCACAATACACTACATCTAAGAATGTTACTTTAAGCATCTCAGTATCTGATACATCCACATCAGGATATCAGATGAAGGTTTGGGGTATTGATGGAGCATCATCTGAAGATAGTGCTTCATGGGAGACTTTTGCATCAACAAAAAGTATTGCACTTCCAACAGGTGACGGACTCAAGACTGTATACGTAAAAGTACGTGATGATGTCTGCAATGAGACTGCTGCTGCATCTGCTACCATCACATTAGATACTTCAGTACCAGCCGTTACTATCATTGGACCAGACGTCTCAAGAATCTCTAAGACAGCACCTAAAAACGTGGCTACATTCAGTTTCACTTCTGACGTAGCTTTCACAGAATATAAGATTAAGGTAGTACCTTCTAAATCATCATTACATGATGCTGGTACATTAATCGGAACTGCAAACGGCTCTACAAATATGAATGCAACAGGTACATTTAAGGCTAGTGCGGCTATTACTTGCAAGATTTACGGTAAAGACCTTGAAATGGCTTCAAGTGGTGATGGTGAGAAGATCATCAAGGTATTCGTGAAGAACGCACACGGTACTTGGTCAGTAGCATAATACTATGGCACAGGAATATACAGTAACAGCAGAAGCCACAATGCCTAATATTCATATTGCAGGAAGTGGGCACAACAAAGAGAAGGTTACATGGACTGTTCCTTCTCTTCCCTCTAATGCAATAGTCACTAATGTTAAATTCACGGGAATCTTTAACTGTTCTTATACCTATGCAAATGCAGTTAGATTTACAATTAACGGTGGAGATGTTTATAAAAAAACAGCAAGTAAAACTATCGATCTTGGCACTGACTTAAATGGGTCTATAGAGTGTGAAGCTTGGGGGGCATCGTGGGCTGCTGTCGGAAACGTATGGCTTACTGATAGTCTTATCACAGTAACCTACAGACTAGCTGAGGCTCCTATTGTGACGATTGATAGCATTGATAAGTATCGAATATCTAGAGTGCTCGGAATAAATGATTGCATCTGCAGATTCCACTGTAATGTTGATGTGACAGAATGGGAAGCTCGTGCGACTCGTGAAGGTGAAGCATCAGGGAGAGGAATAGGATTACTTGTAGAAAGTGGCACTGATTTAAAAACAGGCAATACAGGGCTAGTAAGTGTCCTGGATTCGGAATTATCAAATGGTGATGGGGACTATCTCATAAGGATCTATGCAAAGTCTAGTGATGGAGTGTGGTCAGGATGAGTAGAGGATGGTTCACCCTTTATCTTTATTCAGGGCCAGATGAAGCACAATCCACTGAAGTAGATATAGAAGTCTCTCATACCGTTGATGTGGATATTAGCAAGTATACACATGCTAATGCTTCAATAGATGCTGATCATGGGAATATCAATATAGCTGCACAAACTGCATTAGATGCTGAAATTGAAGTAAGCAACATAATGCATATAGATATCGGAAAGGTTTCGCCTTTTGAATTTGAAGGAGATGAATAAATGAATTGCAACAAGCGTGATATAGATGTGATTGAAGGAACTACACATCTTATCAGATTTTCGTGCTCGTCTGATGGCGAGCCTTTTAATTTCAATGAATATAAGGCGCTTCTTGTTATTATCGATGGTGATGAGATAAGAAGAAAAGAAACAACCATAAAGGATAATGTCATCACTGCACGAATAGATCCCACAGATACACTAGGCAGAAGTAGAAACGAGCTTTCTTATGAATGCCGTGCTTTTTCAAGTGCTGGAGATGTTTTTCATATCTCTTTAGGAGATATCAATGTAATCAAGGCAAAAGCGCCAATTATAAAATATGAGGTATAACAAATGAAAATCTTTATTTCACAACCTATGAAAGATCTGTCTGAAGAAGAAATCAGACATAATAGAATGAAAGCAGTCAAAAAAATTAAAAGTCTCTATGGTGATGATGTTGAAATTATTGATAGTTATATTGATGGTGGAGGCACTCCTTTGTGGTGCCTTGGAAAATCTATTGAATTATTATCAACTGCCGATGTGGCTTACTTTTTAAAAGGCTGGAATACTGCACGAGGATGCAGAATCGAATATATGTGTGCTGATAATTATGGAATTGGCGCATATTTTGAGGAGGATTAATTATGAATTTTAACATTCACGGTGGACATAGTTTAAAATGTCGTGGAGCAAGTGGCTTACTTGACGAGGTCAACGAAGACAGAGCAGTCAAGAACAAGGTCATTGAATTATTAAGAAATGAAGGACACACAGTCTATGACTGTACAGATGATAACGGAAAAGACCAGAATTCAAATCTTAAAGCAATTGTAAGTAAGTGTAATGATCATAAGGTTAACTTAGATGTTTCTATTCATCTCAACGCTGGAGGCGGAACAGGTACAGAGGTATATGTCTATAGCGACAAATCAAAAGCCAAAGATGAAGCTGAAAGAATCGCCAAGAACATTTCTAACACCCTAGGTATTAGAAATAGAGGTGTTAAGGTTTCTAAAAACCTTTATGTAATTAGAAAGACTAATTCTCCAGCGCTACTTGTTGAGTGCTGCTTTGTTGACAACGCTATTGATAAAGTGAAATGGAACGCTGACAAGTGCGCAAAGGCAATTGTAGAAGGCATTTTAAATAAGAGCGTCAATGAACACGTTGAAACTCCTACACCTAAGCCACAGAGCAATGCATCTAGTGCTTTAGGTACTTATATGATTACTGCTAGTGATTTAAGCGTCAGAACAGGACCAGGGGCTAACTATAGAAGAAAGACATATGAGGAATTGACTAAGAACGCTAAGGCTCACGATTACGATAGGGATGGCTGTATTAATTATGGTACTCGTGTTACAGTTTCTAGATTCGATGGGGATTGGGCAAAGATTCCTAGTGGATGGGTTGCTAAAAAATATTTAAAAAAAGTCTAAACTACACAACAATTTATATTCATAAGAAAAGACCAGGGCTAATTGCTCTGGTCCTTTTTTGCGTTCTCAATAACTGCTTCCATCGTTTTTCTTATAACTTCAGATTGTTTGATTCCTAATTTTTTACAAGCATCTCTAAATTCTTCTACAAATTCGCTAGGATATGAACAACTGAGTTTTTTGATATTGGCTTTTGCGTATTTTTTTTGTGCCTTATATTTATCATCCATGATAACGACTCCTTTATTTTATTAGAATTGATACTAGTGTAAGCATGATATTGATTACAAGTAATACAATAACAATCATCTTTCCTTTTTCTGTCATAAATGTTGACTCCTTTACATTTAGATATATAATGGAATTAAGGAAGGGCCGAAGCCCACTCCTTAATTATAGTACTAAACTAATGATAGTTAGCACTATTTGAATTAAAGCTAGAAGAATCATGATCTTGTCGCCTAAACAGATTTTTTGATTTCTAGCTTTTTTCTTTTTGCTCATTTCTATCACCTCCTGTATATATATTATAACATATACGAACGTATATGTAAAGCGTTATATTGCTAATATATATAAATTTTATATAATAATTCATGATATTCTTTTCTAACACTCAAAATGAGCGTTAGAACTTATCAAAAAATAAAAAAATGGCTTATTAAGCCATAAAATTAGAATCATAAGTGAGCGTTAAATAAGTGTTAGAATGAGCGTTATAAATATATGATGCGCCACAAAGAATGTACTAAACTAGTAACAAATCAGTAACATGGGGCAAAAAGTCTAGGAAACAAGCCAATTTTAGCATCATATACAAATGTTTCATAATAAATTTCCTCCTGTATTTATGCGGTTTTTTAGGGGTTTGAAACACTATGAAAGCGTAAACTAGTAACAAATCAGTAACAAGAAAAGCTGTTTAGAGTGTTTCAATCGCTAACACAATAAGTATATCATAAACCTCGCATAAACCTTTCATAAACCTCTCAAAATTTAATCTTATTGATCTCTGTCCACAACTTATTTTTTGAGGCATTAGTATAGATATCAAAAGTGATATCATTAAGCTTATGCCCTAGTACTTTCTTTCTGATGTAAATGTCAACGTTGTAAAGCTGACAAAGAGAAGCAAAAGTATCTCTTGTATCATGCATCTTGTGGTTCATGCCTAGCTGATCATTGAGGGCATAGAGTACAGTCATGTAAAACCATGTGCGTTTGGAATCAAATAGTCTTTCTTTCCTTTTGATTAGTTCATCAATGACATACTGCTTGATTCCTTCATGAATCGGAATGATTCTGTCTCTTCCAGCTTCAGTCTTAGAACCAGTAATGATATAACTGATTTTTCTTTCTACTCCATCATCATTGCAAGGTTCATCTATGTGTATCTGTTTTCTATCAAGTGAGAGGAGTTCAGAAAGCCTACACCCTGTATAGATATAAATAAGCAGCACATGTGCTTCTGGTGTATCTAGTTTTTTGAGTTTCTTTATTTCATCAAGCGTAAAGGCTTTATGCATTGTTGACTTAGGAAGGCTCTTTATTTTTATATAAGTAGAATAATCATCATCTCTACTGATATATTTGTGCATCACTGCATACTCGAAGACTTTAACACAGATATACTTCATATCTCTCTGTACACTTACACCAGTATCCATTTCATCAAATATGTTCTGCATATCTCTTAATGTGATTATATTGACAGGCATATTTGATAACCTATCAAGGTGGCTAAAAGCATTTAGGATGTTTCTATGTCCTTTTACGGTTCGCTTGCTGAAGGTTTCATTATCTATGATATTAAATATTTCCTTGAACGTTGGCACTTTCTTTTGTGTCTTTTCCTGTATCTTGTCAAACAGATCAGGGGCAAGGTTTCTAGCTTCTTCATTCGTTATACTGTTGGATCTCTTTAATGAGTAAATAGATAAGGCATTCAATGCCTCTTCACGAGTTGCAAACGTTCCAATGCATATCTGTTTCTTCTTGCCTGTTATTATATCTCTTTCATCACTCATTACACGAGCACAGAAGGGGTTTCTTCTCTTACCCGATAATTTGACTACGGTACCTGTATTATTTGGTCTACGTCTAAATCTAGAGTTTCTAGGCATAATATGACACGTCCTTTCATTAATGATGTTGTGTTGAGTAAATTTATAAGCTAAAATATCCTCTGAGGTGAATTTATGAAAATCTACGTATATTTAGATGAATCTGGTTCAATACATAAAAACAGTAAGGCAAATCACTTTGCAATTGGTGGGTATATGGTTTATGGAGACAGATATGCATCATCTAAAGTGATTGGAAAATATAAGAAGATCAATAAAAGACATAAAGCAGCAAGAAAAATGGATTTAAATGCAGAATTAAAAACTAGAAACATGACTATTGATGAAAAAATGGAAATAATCCAAAAAATTCAAAAGATAGATGACTTTTATGGATGTGCAGTCTTGTTCGATAAAACACGAATGAGAAAACCTATAGAAAATTCTAATTTATTCTTTAATTATGGTGTAAAAATCCTATTTAAGGATGCAATCCTCCCTTTGCTGCCAGAAGAACAGCCATATGACTTTGATATTTCAGTAGATAATAGAAATATTACAGTAGGCGATCTAAAAGACTTAGAAAAATTTTTAAATACAGAATTTTGTTATTATGATTTTACATTTTCTGTTAAATATTACGATTCTGCTACACATTATGGTATACAATTAGCTGATTTAATTGTTAATACTATGTATATGAGGTCAAAAGATAGAAATATGGTCGAGCCTATCTTGCGCGTTTTAGATACAAGTAAGTTTAGGCTTAATATTTTTCCTGGACACAAAAAGTGCGGACGAGTAAGAAAAATAAATTTTGAAACAAGTGATTTGACAAATGTTATTTAGCATGATATTATCACATTAGAAATAAGACCCAGGTTAGGTAGCTAAATGCTAAGCGTGCTATTTTGTACGTTGCCTCCTGGGCTTTCTTTTTTTTTAGTTAAATATAACCGTCCTTTCATTTGTAATTTGCCTTAAACGTGCCAATCGTGATATAATAATACACGTAAAAGGACTTTATGAGATGTTTCTTTTATATGAGGTATTGGTAGTACCTCGTTCTTACTCTCCTGTTGGTAGCAGGGGAGTTTTTTTTTATTTACTCTTATATTACATCACTTTGGAAAGCGACGGCTCTTCCAATAACCTTGACTTGATTCAACTGTTCTCCAGTAAGGATTATATCCTGATACTTTGGATTCTCAGGCTTCAGAATAACTAGATTCTGTTCACGATAATAGAAGAATCTTTTTAGTGTAGCCTCATCATCTATGATTACTACAGCAATCTCTCCGTTCTCAACTATGTCAGTTTTCTTCACAAAGACAATATCACCGTCATGGATCCTTGCATTTATCATACTGTCGCCCTGACATTGGAGACAGAAATCAGCACCAATATCAGTACCGACCATTATATAGCTTTCTCTGTCTTCATCCGCAAAGATAGGCTCACCACATGCGACTTTTCCTAGCATAGGGAGTTTAATCTTGTCTAGTTTATAGATGTTGTTACAATTGATTGCTTCTTCTTTGGTTTCTTTTTCCTCAATTAAATCTGACTTACTAACTCCTAGATAATCAGCAATTAATTGTACTTTGTCCATTCTAGGCAATCTAGAACCATTGCACCATGTTGAAATTGTAGATTTGTTAATTTTTAAATCATTAATAATGTCTGTCTGTGTGATTCCCTTGATTCTCATTAATTTATTTAAGTTATCAGCAAAAACAGATTTATACTTGTCATCTGACATGAAATTCACTCCTTTCTATATATAGTATACCACAATAAGAGTAACACAATACACTTTTTGTAGAATATTTTCTACTTTTTGTTGCAATCTACTAAAAGTAGAGTATAATAGTATTTGTAGAAAGGAGGACATATCAGTGAAGAAAAAGCGTAAAAGAAAAAGCAAGTACGAATTGCGTTTGACCCACATCGCACTTGCTACATCAATCATCAACCTTATTATTTCAATAATTAACTTGATAAAAGATATTATGAAATAACGGTTGGGGAGAGGTTCTTCCTCTCTCTGATTGATACTAACTTTTTGTTTCGCTGTTGTCAATATATATCAGAGACGAAAGGAGATAATATTATGCAAATTATGTTTGATACATTACAAATTGTACTAAATATCGTAGTTATTGTTTGTTTAATTGGCTTATTAAAGAAGTAGGAGGTAATACCGTTGGAAAAAATTAATATCACTTTAGAAGCAGCTAGAGTTAATGCAGGCTACACGCAAGAGCAAGCTGCTTCTAATTTAGGAGTTTCAAGATCTACTATAATTAACTGGGAAAACGGAAAAACAATTCCTGGAATTCCTTCAATGCATAAAATGTCACAATTATATGGAATCCCATTGGATTGTATTTTTTTACCTTGTTACTCTACTAATAGTAGAATTAAAATCAAGGAAGGAGAAACAAAATGAACGAAGTACAATTATTTAATTTTGAAAGTCATGAAGTAAGAAGTCTTTTGCTCAACAATGAGCCTTGGTTTGTTGGGAAAGATGTTGCGGAAGCATTGGGATATAGCAAGGCTAGAAATGCCATTGCAACCCATATTGATAGTGAAGATAAAAAGGACGCCCCAATTCAGGGCACCCTTGGTGGTGTTCAGGAAATGACTGTCATCAATGAATCAGGTCTATACAGCTTAGTTCTATCAAGCAAGTTACCAAGTGCCAAGAAATTCAAACGTTGGGTTACATCTGAGGTGTTGCCAGCATTAAGAAAAACAGGGCAGTACCAAGTGAAGGAGTTAAGTGGTTCAGAATTAATGGCTAAGGCGCTAATTGAAGCGCAAAGTGTCCTAGCTGCTAAAGATAAGCAGATCGAAGAGATGAAGCCAAAGGTTGTGTTTGCTGATGCAGTAGCAACTAGCCATACATCTATCCTCGTTGGTGAACTTGCCAAAATCTTAAAGCAGAATGGCATTGACATGGGTCAGAAGAGATTATTTGCATGGCTTAGAGAACAGGGCTATCTGATCAAGAGAAAAGGCACTGATTACAACATGCCTACACAGAAGGCTATGGAACTAGGTCTCTTTGAAATCAAGGAAGGCTCTTACGTCAACGGCTCAGGTGTAAACATCACTACTAAGACACCTAAGATTACTGGCAAGGGTCAGCAGTATTTCATTAATAAGTTCCTTCAATAGGAGAGTGATCATCATGGATGAATGGAGTATCAGTGTTGAGGAAGTCATGCAGATTACCCATAAAAGCCGTGACTTCATCATTAACGCAATCCAACAAGGTGTAATGCCTGGGTCAGTAGTAAAACATGGCTCAGGTAAAAGAAGTACTTACATCCCTAGAAAGGCTTTCATGGATTACATGAACAATTATTATAGAGCTCCTTCAGATAAGTTGATTGCAGCAGTGGTAGAGGAGCTCACTAAAAGAAAGACAATTGAATAAGTAGCATAGTTGCTCGTAGGCACCTAAAGCCAAAGAAGGCAAATAATATTATTGTAGAATGTTTCGTTTTCATTTTTTTGGAAATACCCTTCGTATGTGTATCTTACATTGAATATATCAATCCTTTTTAAATAATTTGTCTGTTGATCAAATAAATGCTTTCTTTGGCGCTAAGTGCTTATGAGCACAAAAAAAGAACACACGACAGCCATCGTGTGCTCCCACTCAATCTTGGAAAAGATTGATAAAAATCAGACAGTGCTAATTGTAGCACAGAAAGAGGAAATTATGAATAGTAAAAGAATCTTATTAATTGCATTTAATGCTTTTGTTTTGGGAACTGTTATCTCAATGATCACATCAGGCACAAATTGGGATAGTACAGCTGTACATGTCTCAAGTGCTTTCTCATTGGGATTAAACATCTTATTTTTGGAATATATCGGATTAAAGGGGGATAAATAATCATGATCAAACACACAAAGAATCCGTTCTTACACATTGAATTCAATGGTGATGAATGCTTAATCGTTGGGCAAGGAAACACATGGCAGTACTTTTTGCTATTTGCTTTCATCGTTAAAGAAGCAAAAGAAGGAAAATTTACTGAAGGGTTCGACAACGAAGGAGAAAAGAAGGAATTTATCAGAATTCTAAATAAGGTGTATGAACGACCAGACGCTGCAATTAAGGAATTTTCACAATTAGGTGATGTAAATGCAGTCTCTGATATCTTAGAAGCACTAGATAACTTGTTCGGAGGGGATTACGTAGATGGAGAATAAGAAAGATATTCTAGAGAGCCTGTTTGAGACTCTCACTAGAACTAGAAAGTGGAAAGATGAAATAGCAGAAATGCTATACCACAAGGATAAGAACGGCAATGAAGAGGTTCTTGTTAGATTGTTTGAAGGCAATGCTGAAATGTTTATTGATGTTACTGGAGACAGTGGCATGGCTCTTATTAAAGATGTAATCGCAGATTTAGAGGAAGTATAAGGAGTGAAAAAACTATGAAAGGTGTAATTAAGCACAAGTTACCAAAAACCCGCGAGGAGTGGCTATATGACCGTTTAAAGGGTATTGGTGGCTCAGATGTTGGGGCGGTACTTGGATTAAACAAGTATAAGAGTGCCTACACTTTGTGGGCTGAAAAATGTGGAATACTTCAAGATGAAGAAGAAGACAACGAAGCCATGAGAGTTGGCAGAGATCTAGAGCAGTATGTCGCTGATAGATTTACGGAAGCGACAGGGAAGAAGATTAGAAAAAGTGGGTTTTCTTTCCAATCTGAGAAGCATCCATACATGTTAGCCAATGTTGACCGCTTGATTGTTGGCGAAAAGGCGGGGCTTGAATGCAAGACAGCCAGTGCATTAACTAGATGTGATTTTGAACACGGTGACATTCCACCATCTTATTACTGTCAGTGTATGCATTACATGGCTGTCACAGGCTTCAAAAAATGGTATATAGCTGTTCTAGTGATGGGTAAGGGTTTCTATTGGTATGAGATCAACAGAAATGAAGAAGAAATAGAAGCACTTATCAAAGCTGAGGGTGATTTTTGGGAAATGGTCAAGCAAGGTAATGCGCCTGATGTTGACGGCACAGAAAGCACAAAGAACACATTGAACACAATGTGGAAGTCTCAAGATAAGAGTTGCATTTTAGGGCATGAAGCCGAGGACAGTGTTAAAGAACTGTTGTCCATTAAGAAGAGAATTAAAGCTTTGAAAGAATTACAGGTTTCTTATGAGAACTCTATCAAAGCAGAGATGGAAGATGCAGAAGTTGCAGAACTAGAAAATGCCATGATCAAGTGGAAGACTTCAAAAAGTATGACTTTTGATAGAGAAAAATTCAAAAAAGAAAATCCAGAGCTTTTTAAGAAGTATCTGAAAGAAAGTACACAAAGAAAATTCTATGTAAAGGAGAAAAAATAAAATGGCAGAAGTAAATCAGAAAGGTATTATCGCAAATACCACTAAACAGGCAGTCGCTAATAAGCATAAGCCTCAAACTCTCAAGGACTACATCAAGGTATATAAAGGAGAATTTGCTAAGGCGTTGCCTAGTGTAATCACTCCTGAAAGATTTAGTCGTATCGCTACGACAGCACTAACTAATACCCCAAAGTTGGAAAAATGTACGCCACAGTCATTCGTTGGTGCATTGCTTATTGCTGCACAGTTGGGAGTTGAACCTAATACAGCGCTAGGGCAGGCATATCTAATCCCATACGGCAATCAATGCCAGTTCCAATTAGGTTACAAAGGTATGCTTGATCTAGCATACAGAACAGGAGAAGTAAGAAGTATCACCGCTGAAGTTGTTAGAGAAGGTGACGTATTCGAATATGAATTAGGCTTGAATCCTAAATTAAGACACGTACCAGCGCAGACAGGCAGAGGAAAACCAATTTTCTACTATGCAGTATTTAAATTAGTGAACGGTGGGGAAGGCTTCCAAGTTATGTCATATGAAGATGTGATGGAACATGCTAAGAAGTATTCTAAAACATTCAACAATGGCCCTTGGCAGAGTGCATTTGATGAAATGGCTAAAAAGACAGTACTCAAGAAGCTATTGAAATATATGCCATTAAAAACAGAATTCGTTAAGGCAGTGGCACAAGATGAAACAATTAAAAACTTTGACGTTGGAGAAGACAACAGAGACATTCTTGACAAGCCTAATGAATGGGTTGATGCAGATGTCAATATTGTTGATGAAGACACGGGAGAAGTCAAAGAATAGGATAAGGAGGTCTAGAAGATGGAAAGAAGGAGATGGATAAAACTGTATATGATGGACTACGATGAAGTCTATCACGATTCCAAGATGTTCCATCTTTGGATTGACATCTTACTACATACTAATCCTGTTGATTATTATCATCATGGTGACTTGATCAAGAGAGGACAATGCATCCTCTCTCTGAATCAGGTTGCTGAAAGATGTCATATGTCAAAACCAACGGTTTCTAAGTACCTTCGATTATTAGAGGAATGTGGAAAAATCAAGTTAGATATACAACACAAAGGCACTAAAGTGACAGTGTTAAATTGGGATAAATACCAGAGTGATACAAGTACAAGCGGTTTAGAACTAAACCAAGAGGTAAACCACTTACTAAACCACTCACTAAACCAAGAGGTAAACCACTTACTAAACCCTAATAAGAAGAGTCTAAAAGAAGAGTCTAAAAGAATAAAAGAAGAGACTAAAAGACAGACTAGGGAAGACAGAATTTATAATTCTCTTTTGTCTAAAGGATTAGAAGACTATTACTCAGAAACATATGAGAAATGTGAAGTATATGGTTTCGATAGAATTAAGAATTTAAAAGCGTTCTGTATCGCAGTTGCTGAAGAGTTAGCAGCTAAAAAGAAACCTGTACCGATAGCAGAAAAAAAGAAAACAAAAGTTCCACAAAAAGTAACTGAGGAAGATAAAGAAGAATTAAGACGATTAGCGGAAGGACTATACGGAAATGATGAAGAGCAAGTATCTGATGAAGAGGTTGCTGAATTAAGAAAATCAATGGAAGAACTAGGAGGGGGTTTATAACATGCTTAAAGAAATCGGAAAACTAAAAGGATTATTGAATTATCCTCAATTGATAATACTTGGATTAGATAAGGTCGCACATACCAATGGTGATGATCTAACTCTTACTATTGCATCCGAAGAGTGTGCTGAGTTAATCCAGGCAATTACTAAAGTAAAGAGATATGGCTTTCGTGATGAATATGAAGACAACTTACACGAAGAGGTGGCTGATGTCTTAATCTGTATCACTGAGTTAGTTTGTCTTGGGTATTTGGATATTGATAAGGTAGCAGATTATCAGAAGTTAAAAATCAACAGAGAACTTGAAAGAGCGATTCAAAAAGAAGAAGAGAGAAGAAAGGAGTCTGAAAAGTATGGCAACTGTGAATGATAAGAAGTTAGAAGCAGTTGCTAGCTTCATTGTAAATAATGAAGTCAACGGCAACTGTGCTTGTTGTTCCATTCTCGACCAAATGCCCGAAGAGATGCAGAAAGAAGTAAGTGCGCCTTGCAAAAGCTCTAATTATGAAGACGAATGGTGCTATGACTGTCCGTTCTACTCGAAAGAAGCCTTCCTATATTGGATTAAAAAACCAAATAACAGTTTAAAGATCAGAAAAATCAAAAGACCAAGGCGAGCAGACTTTTTAACAGATATTGCTGAATATCTAACTAATGATGATACTACTCCAATAGAGTATCCTGATTATGCTAAAGCCTTAGAAAATTACTGTACCGATTTAGAAAACCTATTAGCTGATTCAGAATACAACCTAGACGATGCGGAATGTGAAAACAGGGCATTGCTTAAAAAGTTAGAAAAGATTAGAGGTGTTCTTGATGAAAAATATTAAACAAATAAATATCTATCTAGTAGATGGATCTAGATACGTAGTTATTCCTTCAGATGATAATTTAGCCAAATATGTAAAAGGTAATTTTTACGGAGGATATAACATTGGCATCTCAAAAAATGAAGCGAAATCAATTATTCATGAGTGGGTTTTCGGGGGTAGAAGACAACTAAGCCATCAGGTTGCTGATGTTGGTATTACAGCAAGTAATATTATTTCCATAGAGCTTTTAGAACATGAAGAATGAATTACAGATTAAAGGAGTAATCATTATGAGTTATAGCATTGGCATTTATGTAAAAGTTGAAGGCTGCGATAAATTCGCAGAAATCGCATATCCCGAATATTCTTCTCCTAGTTATAACCTAGGCAGACTTTTTAGAAGTTGCATGGATTGGAACTTCAAAAGTGAAGAATATTATAGATGTGATTATGCAGTAGAGCGCTTAAACAAAGGAATTAAAGAATTAATGTATTGTCCTAAAGAGCATCTAAAATTGAATCCGACATTAAGCATGGGGTCGGTGGCTAGTTCACTTGATATATTAAGTTCAGTAAGAGAATGCATTTTAAAACAGGCTGAAAATATTCCACTAGAATGCATGTATATGAAATGGGAGTGATTAATATGTTAAATGCAGAAAAATATAAGAATGAAATATTAGAAAAATCAAATGTTGTTTTTGATTTTTCAATAAGCAAAGATAGGCACACAATTGAGAAATGTCTTGGTGTCTGTGATAATTGTATCTTTTGCAATTGCAATATAGGAGAGCATTGCTCGAATGTTAAAGTAAAATGGCTCTTATCTGAGTATAAAGAGCCTGTTAAATTAAGTAGATTAGAGTATGAGATTTTAAAGCTTGCAATTAATAAAAGTTGTGAGTATATCGCAAGGGACTCTGATGGACAGTTATTTGTATTTATGGAAAAACCTCACAAAGGTGAAAGTTTTTGGAAAACCGATGGTTATTATTATCTGTTAGAGATGTTCAACGTTTTATTCCAATTCGTTCAATGGGAAGACAGTACACCTACACCAATCAAAGAGGTTTTAGAAAATTGCGAGGTGGTTGAAGATGCTGAAGAATAAAGAAGAAAGAACCTCATTCTTAAGAAATGAGAAGAACTGGGAAGTTGAGTATTTAACAGCTGATATTAAAATGTTGACTTTAAAATTAACACCTAAATTATATGTCAGAAAAATTCAAGTGATGGGTTTTAATAAATATTTTAAAAAAAGTGGATGGTATACGCAGTTTACTAAGTTCTTTTATCCTGATGATCTATATTACAGTCCTAATACTTCCGACACAGAATTGTTGAAATATTTAACTGCACATAAAAATGATGAATATATTGAAGACTTAGAAGTGAAAGGAGACGAGTAAATATGACTAGATATACATCGGAACAGGTCCAGGAAATCGTAGAGGACTGGGAAGGCAAGTATAACAAGCTAGAAGAAGAATATTCATATTTGAAAGAAGAACTAGAAGATTTAAAGGCTGAAAATGAAGATTTAGAAGATAGATGCGAAAGTTATGAAAAAGCAAACAAAACTATATTGTGTATCTATCATGAAGACTCAAAAAAGATGGATGATCTTCAGGAGTTTAACAATAAACTCATTAAAAGCTGCAAAAAGGCTAACAGGGATTTCTTTATCTTAGCAGCAGCTTATGTTGTTACACTAATGCTAATGATTTACTTGTTTATCAGATAGGAGTGATATAGATGTTTTTATTGCAGGTATTAGAAAATGTATTTTCTGTGTTTGCTATCGTTATGCTGATTGTTGGCGTTCTTATTGTGGTATCTGTGATTGCAATTGCAGTTTTCGTTATTGTGTCGGTCGTTGCGAATGGCATAGAAGAAGATAAGGAGAATAATAACTTATGACAAGAAAAGACAAGGAGGAACACTGTTAATGCTTAATCGTGCTTTATTAGTCGGAAGACTTACAAGAGACCCTGAACTAAGAAGAACAGGGAGTGGGAAGGCTGTTACTTCTTTCAATCTAGCAGTAGAAAGAAACTTCAAGAGTGATGATCAGGAAGCTGACTTTATCAACTGCGTATGCTGGGGAAAGATTGCAGAAAACACAGAGCGCTACTGTTCTAAAGGCTCACTTGTTTCGGTTGATGGTCGCATTCAGACAAGAAACTATGAGAACAATCAAGGTCAGAAGGTTTATGTTACTGAAGTGATTGCTGACTCTGTACAGTTCATTCAGACAAACAGAAATAACAATACAGCCACTGCATCACAAGCACAAACTAACAATTATGTACATAATGAATCAATTCAGCAGTTCGAGGATGAAGGATTGATTATGGAAGAGGATGACATTCAATTTTAATGAGCAAGTACAACTCAAGAAAAACTACAGTTGACGGCTTCACATTCGATTCCAAGAAGGAAGCAAATCGCTATTTGGAATTAAAGCAGATGGAAAAAGACGGATTAATTCATAATCTACAATTACAGGTACCTTTTGAGTTAATCCCTCCTTTTGAAATTGTGATTGATGGCAAAAAGAGAAAAAGAAGAAGGATGGAGTATATTGCTGACTTCGTGTATTACATCAATAACGTTAAAGTTGTGGAAGATGTCAAAGGCAGAAAAACAGAAGTATATAAGATTAAGAAAAAGATTTTTGAATATAAATTCAAAGCAACGATAAAGGAGACTTAAGATAACTACACAGGGCATTGAGTTCTCTATATTTAACTCATAAGAAAATTTTAAATAAGAAAATCTATATGGATTACTCTTAATAGATTTGTTTCTAAAAGCAAGATCCTCTCATGAACTTAATGCCCTAACATATTCTTAAAACCTAACAACAACAGCAGTGTCATGGCTTTGCTTCCATTTTATTCACTTCCTTTTGCAAAGAATAAGAGTATGAAGCGCTAATTTTGCTATCCAACTAAAAAGTTATGGTATTGCTGGGAGAAGAGAAGACGGAAATTGAAAACCAATAGGAAGAGTAAAGGACTGTTTTCTTCTTCTCCAGAAAGGAGGTTAATTTTTGTTTTTTATTCTATTTGTACTGGTGATAGTGATTTATTTATTTTTCATTTTTGAGTAGGAGGTAATCAGATGACGCCGGAAGAGACAAGAAACTATCTTAAAAGCTATAGGAATATGCACAATCGAGTGGAGTATATCAATAACAAGATGATTAATGTTAAATCAATCAGATATGATGATAGTCCGAGCGGTTCGTATTCAGAACCTAAGACTCAGAACGATTACATCATGATGAAGGATAAGTATATTGCTCAGATGTCTCTTATTCGTGAGGATATTGAGAAACTAGACAACATGAATCATCGTGATGCATTGTTTTATAAGTATGTCGAACTAATGAGTGATTATGATATAGCCGACTTGATGCAGTATTCAGTAGGAACGGTAAGGCACTTCCTTTGTTCTGGTATCATCGAATTATCTGAAGTTATAAATGATAAAAATATAACAGAAAGTATAGAAAAGTCATGAAATCAAAACGCATTAGTAATATAAAGGTGCTAACATATAACATGTGGAAATAGTTTGATAGGGAACTATGATTTCAAGGTGCTCATAGTAGCGCTTTTTATTTTGCGAGGATTAAATATGGCACAGGGAATGAGAGGTCACTGGCATCAGTTTTATGAGGATCATTACGAGATTAAGTATGATGATGAACGTCATTGTGATAAGAAGATTGTGTTCTATCGCTGCATGATCTGCGGACGTGAACATGTTGACGTGTACTTCAGCAAGCATATAGATGCTAAACATAAGTCTACTAAAGCACTAGAAAAGAACAAAAGGAAACATCATGAGTAGAGGATACAGACCTGACCAGGATAATGCTGGTCATAGAAGGCAGTTTCTTATTAATAAGAAAAAGATACTTGCTACACAGACAGTATGTGGTATATGTGGTAAGCCTGTTGACTTCACCAAGAAGTATCCTCACCCTATGTCTCCATGTATAGACCATATCATTCCAGTAGCTAAAGGTGGTCACCCTAGTGACATGGATAATCTTCAGCTTGCACATTGGATTTGTAACCGTGAAAAGAGTGACAAGCTTTTCAGACGAATAGAAGTAAAGAGAGACAGTCAGATAATGAACGATGATCTTCCTCATAAGGTAGATTGGACTACATATAAAGCATCTTAAGACCATTTTTATTGATGGTCTTTTTTGCTGCTAAAAATAGGGGCTATATGACCCTCTAAGTCCTGAAGAC
>ERZ1034842.171-NODE-171-length-33987-cov-14.717671_pt1 | contig 33987 bp, 60 predicted proteins | sample MGYA00520634_ERZ1034842 | MGnify/ENA primary metagenome ERZ1034842 (study PRJEB33766, sample SAMN09781734) | gut metagenome | biome: gut microbiome | host: Homo sapiens | place: Madagascar | study: EMG produced TPA metagenomics assembly of the PRJNA485056 data... | reverse complement strand
TAACAAAGGTTATTGAAGAGTATCTGAAAGCTAACAAATTTGTTAGTGTTGTTAGATTAATGAATGATGATAATTTGAAAGATTTAGTTTTCAAGTCTGCAAAGTATCATTTTAAGCATGATGGAGAAATGCCAACTCAAAAAGAAAGAAAGCAGGCTTGTGCTTATCTCGCTTGTGCAATAATCAATACGGCAAAGGATAATTTGAATTTAAACTAATTGGAGGGCTATATATGACAAATAAAGAGATAGAAAGATATAGAAATAGTTATAAGGTGGTGAATGGTATTGGCTTTTGCCGTGTGAATAATGATATAAACGGAAATCCCCGATATGTAGTTCATTTTCTCGCTTTTACTACTGACGAAGAAATGAGAAATGACAATTTGAGCCAATCACAACTGTATGCAATTGCCAAAAAGCGTGCAAATGATTTGGGATTTTCCGTTTATCGTGCCAATTGGTACGGAGGCGGTTTTGTCGGTCAATCTTATTCTTTGATTGATACCGGCAAATGAGATTAATGAGATAGTAAACAAGTAATAACAATAACCTTTGCACTCGCTTATTTGTGGGTGCAAAGGTACAAATAATATAAGATATGGATATAAGTTCAAAATGGATAAGTACTGAATATAGAAATATTCAGTTTCACGTTGATATTGTAACTTTTGAGATAGCAACAAAGAAAAGCAATATTAAATCACTTTCTAGCCTTCTTGAAAATTATACAAAACTAGTACAAAAAGGCTTTATTAATACCTTTTGCGTGCTTGAAAATTCTGCTAGTATGTTTGTTGTAAAGGTAAGCGCAAACGTGGAAAGACTTGTTTACTTAGATATAACAACATTAAATCTAGAAATTGGTAATATTAAAGATTAATTGGATATATGGATATAACAATACCTTTCGTTTTCGCCCTTATATCTTACGTATTAGGCATTATTGTAGGGCGCAATTGGAATAAGTACGTAAAAGAGTAAATAACCTTTTAAAACGCAAAGAAAATGAGAAAAGACAAAGATATATTAGATAGTATTGAAAAGTGAGCAAATAGCGAGTCTTTATCAAAAGTTCAGACAAAGGAGCAAATGGGCATTGAAAAAGCAAAAGAAATGATACGTTTTATTTTGCGAGATAGAAGAAAGAAAGTATCATAAAACATATTGGATAGGTGCAAAGATAGTCGGTATCTGTTAGCGGTTCGATTCCGCTTGCACCACAAAATAAGTAACATTAAATAATTAGCAATATGAATAAAGATTTAAAGAAATTAGCTAAAATCTTGCGTTCACTTGATGTTTACGCAAAGATAGAAGAAAAGGGAACGGAAAACGAATTCCTTTGCGTTCGCGAAAAGAATGGTAGTTCAAATTATGAATGGCAAATTTGGCACGATGAAGCCTATTATGATCTGCATTTATTCGTTAATAACGAATTAGTGTATGACCAAACATATTTATATACTACATTATTTGTTGTCGGACAAATAACAAGTGATATTCAAAAGTACTAATAAAATAGTGTGTGTGCCCTTATCTTTTCCCTTTGGTACACTTTATCAAGTGGGAAAAGATAAGGCTATATAGAGTAAATAAACGGCTAAATTTAGAAAGATATGATAGCAGAAATAAGAGAATATTTGGAAAAGCCTTCTCATTCAGGTAAACGTTATCTTATTAAAAAAATAGTTGGTACAAAAGATAACATTGAAAAGAAAGTACTAGACTATATGGATGCAAGAATGAACAATAAAGCCTTTATAAGGGTGATTGAGTTTAAGGTAGTAATAAAAAGCGGCAAATATACCGCATACGATTGGAGTTACAAGCCTACATATAGATAGTTATTAATATTAAACAAGAAAGATATGAATGATTATTTTGTTGATGTTCCTTTGATGATAGTTAAAAATCAATTGGAGGCAGAAGAAAAGCTAAAAGATTATTCTGTTTTGGAGCATTTGCCAAATGAGGATTTTTGCAGACCTTACTTAGTACTTTGGGGTATTGATGCAGAAAGATATAAAAGCGGTGAATTATCAGTTAGTGAACTTGGAGAAAAGAAACTAACTGAATTGTACTATAAAAACCATACACCAATAAAACGTGTTCCTGCAAAACAGAGAAGAGGGCTATTCTTTAAACTACAAAAGAAAGATATTGCTTAAAAGTTACTATAGCCGTGTGCGGTTAGCGACCGCCATCCAAAAGCGAGATTTGGCACGGCACAAATTTAAAAAGACAACTTGGATATGGGAACAAAGGAAAAAATAAAGAATTGGCTGGAGGCTGAATATAATAGCCTTCACTTGGAACATGTAAGCGAGCAAAAAGAAAGCGAGTTAAAAGATAGATTTATTCGCTTTTATTGCAAGTTTGATAAACGTCTGATACGTATCAAGCGTGAAAAGATAAGCGTATCACCGATTAAAAATGGCAGTGTGCGCTTGTCTTTGGTAGCTTGGGGGAAATGCTATGGGCAATTTTATGAAGTGTAACTTTTAAACAATTGGATATATGACTACAGAACAAATTAGAATGCTTACCAAAGATGAATTGGTAGCCGAATATGAACGTACCATTAAATGGTACAAAGAGCACAATTGGAATCGTAATTTTAGCAAATACGCTGAAATGTTTTGGATATTGTTTGATGATGGAGCAAATTCCTATATGTGGGCAATTGATACCATTTGCTGTTGGTTCCCTGAATGCAACAAAGAAGAATTAGAAAAGGAATTTGATGGATATATTTAAATAATACAGTATGAGAAAGATTCAGAGAAAAATAAGTATCCCTATCGGTCAATACAAAAGTATTGAAAGATGGGGTGATACGTATTGGGTGGATGACTACACCTCGCAGCAGGGCGAATTAATTCAGTTTTACAAAGGTGGATATACTTTGTTTTGTTTGGGCAAAAATGAATTTAGATACGTCAATTCAAATGAGCGACAAAGAAAAATTAGATAAAGAGTTATTGGATGTGTTCCGTAATAAGTTACAGAAACTTGGGTATTACATCCATATTGGTGAGGGCAAACGAAATACCTATAATTATTCTATAGATATACAACATAAAGATAGATATGGAATAATACAGGGCGTATATGTTGCCGAAATTGAACGAGCACAAATTGTAACTTGGATGGATGGTTTTTTAAGTGCCATCGAGTTTAGAAATGAATTAAATCTGTAAAGATATGAGTGACAAAGAAATGAATTTGGCTATCTTAAACAAGTTGTATGAGATAGCAGATAAGGTTTTTAATGAGGGTGTAAACGTGAAAGAAGGCAATTACACCGCATCCGATTTGGCAAAGATGAAGGATAGCGCATTTAAGGATGGCTATTTGGAGACAGAAAACAAAAAAGTCTATGACTATAGCGCACAAAAGATAGTTGAGAAAGATTGTTTTATTGCACCGATGGCGAGTGTAAACGTACTATCTTTTGTGTGTTCCTTCTGTGTAGTTCAAATCTTTGCATTGGTAGCTAAGTTTGAAAAGTTAGCTAGCATTGGTAGTAAGAAAAGAATGTTTATCAAGCAGAAAGATAATAATGAAGTACTTTGCACCGTGAAAGTACTTATCAACAAATACTACTCTAAGTTATCTTTGCATTGTGCGAATGATGATTTGCGCCCTGCTATGAAAAATGTATGCTTGGATATAAGAAACGGAAGAGCAGCCGCTAGCGATGGACACACGATGATGATTAAGTGCTTGGATGTGGTAAGCACGGAACATTTTACATACGATTACAATTTGCCTTTGGTAAACGGAAAAGACTTCAAAAAGATGTGCTCATTGGCTAAGTCTGGTAGTACTCTTACTTGTAAGTTGGTACGTGAACTAAACGGCAATACATATTGGGTATCTGAATGCTGTGGATATTACTCTAAGACTGAGGCAAACAGATACGTAAATTACTCTTCTGTATTACCTAAGATTAGTCCTGATAATCTTTGCACCATCAACGAAAAGACTTGGAATGGCATTTCTAAATGGTTGAAGAAAAACAAAGGTTTTAATTCTATCGGTTTAGTAATAATCAAGCATAAAGAAAATGATAATCGTATTACATTCACAATTAACGGAATGTATGATAATCATGATGGTATTGAGATTTCTTGCGAGTGTGAAAACGTACCAAACAAGAATTTTGCGATTGGATTAAAGGCTGATAGTCTGCTGAGATTTGAAAACTTCAATTTTGCACTTGGAAGATATGCCAATGAAGCTTTGGTATATGTAGGTAGTTTGGAAGTTGGTATAATGATGCCGATGTATATTGATGATGAGTATGACGGATTCAAACTATCTGATGGCTACATTGGTGCATACGATTATTGTGGCTTTGCAGAATCTTTTGATATGCCTGCAAATGAGCCTACAGAAAACGTTATTCCTGCAAAGGTGGAAGATGTTACAACTGAGGAAAAAGAATGCACTACAGAAAAGAAAACAGAGCAAACAGATTGCAAGCGAGATATGGCATCAAAGATTATCATTTGCGGCATTCCATCTTATAAGGATAGCGCACCTGCAAAGGATGTTGCAGATACAAAGGTTGATGCACCCGATGCACCTAATGCACCTGCAAAGGTAGTATCATTGGGTAAGTCTAGCAATAAGTTTAGCTTTGATGCTATCGGTGTAAATGTAGGCGATGCACTTACCTTCATTGATGGAACAAAGGTTATTGCAGCAGAAAACAATAAGATTATATTCTGTGGAGAACTGTTTACGCTATCGGGATTCTGCAAAGAGTTTATGCCCGATGATAAGCGAACAAAAAGTAATTCTTATCGTGGATGCGCTTTTTTCTTTAAGGATGGCGTTAAATTGGAAAAGCTATTCAAGGATGCGCAAAAGAAATCATTGGTATCAAGCAAAGAAGAAATTGCAGCCATACCTGATGGTACACCGAGCGAGCCGATTGATTGGAAAGGAAAGGTATTTATCGACTTCAAAAATAAGTTGGCATATAAAGTTTCTGGGTACAATACAATAAAATACCCTCATTACTTATATACAGAGATTAGAGCCGATGGGAGTTTTCTTTGGCACGGTGGAGCAGAAAAAAGCGAGTTTGAGGAAATGATTTCTCATTGTATGGTTATTGAATATACAGATGAGAATACCATAATGGATATGATTCATACATATTTGAATGATGTGCCAAACGAGCATCAAGCGAGCGAGAAATGCACCGAGCGGAAATTTACACCATTGGCAAAGGAAAACGTCTCAGAGCACAAAGAAATGGCATCAACTGCAAAAGTTGTGACTATCTCTATCGGTGTTCCTTCATGCTTGGATATTCCACCGAACAATATGCGGTTGGATATTGCAGCAGACAAGACGTTAAATGTGGTTGTAGGCGATTGCTTATGTGGTGTTGGCAAAGTAGTACATACACTACCTTTGCCGCCTCCACGGAGTAAAGGAATGAGTAAAATAACAAAAGTAAATCAATTAATAAAGAAACAGAAATGGAAAAGAATATTTGTTTATCTTGCAGATTTGCATTCAGAAATGGCAAATGCAATCGACTTGTAGTATCTAGTATTGGCATGAATGACCGCCTTGGCAGTTACTATAAGAAAGATAATAAATGCCCTTATCATGAGGAAGGAAACGATTGCAGAGATAGAGATTATAAGCCTATTAATTTTTATAATTCATAATATGGAGACATCATTATTCTTACATAAACTGAAAGATAAATATCAGCACAGCGAACATTTTATCTTGATACCTGATTGGCATGGCGTGTTTCCTTCTAAAGTTTGCCGATTGGATAGTTGGAGTGATTATCTTATGGACTTTAGAACGCATACTGGCAATACTAGTTTTGCGTCTATGTGCCATAATAAGGAAGAACAAGAAGAGTTTGATAAATTGAACAAATGTTATAAGACAATATGAAACAGACATCCTTACCAGAGGTTATTTACTTAGATGTTGATAGCCTTATTACAGAGAATAATAATGCTGCATTGGTAGCGAGTATTGAAGAACCGATTAATATTATCGGTGTAATTTAATAACAGAAAGGGTAAAGATATGAACGAATTGGAAATGTTAATGATGGCAGAAGCTAAGAAAAAAGCCATTGATGAAGATGTTATAAAGCAGACACAGAGAGAAGAGGACAAAAAGGCTATAAAGTGGAAGAAAGATACACTTGATAAGCTAAGTTTTCTGAGAAATTACGGTTGCACTTTTGAGGATAGCCGTTCACGTAGTAGAATTCATATAAATCCAAAAGGTCACGGAACGATTGAGGTTGCATTGAAATGGGACTATGAGGACTTTGCTGGAAAATACAGAAGTATTATAAGATACCATACGAAAAGACTTCTCAAAATCAAATGGGACTATTCTATGTGTAATGGGGAAAAGTCTGAGTTAAGTCTAGAAGACTTCGCAAAAGAATTGGTAAGACGTGGAATTATCAAAGTAAAGGGTTAAGTTATTAGCAATTAATTATAGGAGATTATATCATGTGGACTACAGAGATTGAAGATTGCTTATCTCAGCTTACAAAAGAAGAGGAGCGAGTATTGAAGAGAACCATCACCAAAGGTGGATTTGGTGATGATAGTTGCAGTTTCAGAAACATTCTAGGCGGTATCTCAAAGCAAGAAACTAGATGTTTTGTATATCTGACTAACTATAAAAATCCATCTACCAGACGTTTCTATTATAAGAAGACTGAGGAGATATTTAAGTCTATCCGTGCAAAGTTATGCCCAATAGATGATTATGGTCGTTTCTTTGTTTATCAGAAGGAATGGTGGGGAGAAAATACAAGCGATATTATCCGTGTTCCTTACGATATTCATACAGCATTGGAGCAGTGGGCAGACGGTGGCATTGACAATGCGGCTCATTGCCCTATCAACGACAAAGACCTTTGTCTTGATGAGTTGGTACGAGATTTGTTCAATGACGAACAATATTCTTGGAACAAAGACAATACAGAAATGGTTGGATTTGTCGGAAACGAGCCAGTATTGATACGACAGGAAACCGATAACAAATTGCTAGTTAGATTCCTTGGCGATGCTTGGTGTCCTGATGTTGTTGAGGAATGGGTGAAGAGAATTGAACATGACAAGAACAATGATGTAGATTACATAATTGATACTTATATGTTTGGGGTGATTGAGAATGACCGAGAGCGTAAAAGCAGCGATTTTCATGTATCATTCTATTATCGTGGATAATAAATAGCAGAAAGTAACGTTTATAGTAATAAGAGATAGGATAGGAGATAGGAGAAATGAAGACAATAGAAATTAGCAATACCGGTGGCGTATCTGTAACATACGACATCGTGAACATCGGCTGTAAGGATTGCCCTTATTGCATGATGGCAGAAGGTCACTACCTTTGCCGTTCGGACAAAAGCTGCAACGCAAAGGCAAACATGACCGATGATGATGATGAGCCAAAACAGAAAGTAATAATATACAGTCGTGTCTCTACTGAGAAGCAGACATTGGAGCAGCAAGAAAGAACAATCAACGAATGGTTGAATTGTCACAATCTGAAAGCTACTCACGAAGTGAAGGAGGAAGGTGTATCGGGTAAGGTATCTTATAAGGATAGAAACCTTGGTAAGGTAGTGTTGCCGATGCTTGATAAGGGTGATATACTTATTGTGTCTGAAGTCAGCCGTATCGGTCGTTCCATGAGCGACATCAACAAGTTTGTAAATGACGAACTGAAACCACGTGGCGTGCGCTTGGTTATCGTTCAGATGGGTATTGACCTTGATTGCAGCCATCTGAAAGCGATTGACGAAATGTTGTTGTTCGCTTTTTCATTCTCGGCACAGATGGAGCGTGAACTCATACAGGAGCGAACACAGAGCGCATTGGAAGTACGCAAGCAGAAGTTGGCACAAGACGGAGAATTTATCTCAAAGTCTGGTAAGGTCGTTAAGAAGTTGGGCAGACCTAGAAAATGTGACTTATCAAATGCACAGAAGGCTGCATCGGAAAAGCGCAAGAAAGAGGCTGCTGAGAAACCTTGCAACAAGGCTATATGGAATGTGGTTAAGAAGTGTACCAATGACTTCACAGAATTGACTACACCTAACTTTGCCGATGCAGCTATGATGTTGCAGCAGATGGGTGTTTATTCGTCCACTGGCAAGGTATTAACCAAAGAACTAGTAAGAAGTGCGTATTACAATCTACGTTCAGTCTATGGCAGTCAAGTATATTTCAGACGCGGTTCTGCCAACTATCGTGTAATGCGAGAAAAGGGTATGACTGACGAAGAGATTCAGCAGTATTATAAGGAACTGAATAACAACAACAATAATACAGAGGAGGAATAAGTTATGATTATAGCATCACTCAAAGGAAAGATATTTAAGAAACTCCATAACTTAGTGTACGATGATGGAGAAATGGTAAATGCTAAGATACCTAGTTGCCGTATCAATATGACGGAAAACGATTTCTTTGATTTCGTCAGAAGTCTTGAATGCAGCTATAATATCTCAATAATGTATCACGATTAAACAGAAAAGTTATGGCATTCTTAATAGCAATTTGGCTAATCGGCACATTGTTCGATTGCGCAATGGGCAGAAATAAAGATTAAAATTTCTGCCATACACACAATATAATGACGCATATTGCGTTATCTTTTGAAATAATATAAATAGTCTAGCCCTACGCATCACGGTTAAGCGAATAAGTTATGAAAAAGGTTTTGGTGTTTATGACAATTATGATTGCCGTGGTGTTTGCTACTAGTTGCAGCATTAAGCCAAAAGTTCCCGAAAAGACACCTGCACAATTACGAGCAGATTCTATCGCAAAGGTAAAGAAAGATTCTATTGCGAAGGTTGCTAACTTCAAGAAGTTTTCTTTGAATAGCTTAACTAGACTTCTCAAAAGACAGATTTCGAGTGACCCTGATTACGGAAAGGTTTTAGAATCCTCAGACTTAATACTTTCCGATTCCATCTACCTCGCAAATTGTAGGGTTGCGGTTAAGAATAAGTATGGTGCAGTCGAGCAAGACGAGGACATATATTTGCTTATGTGTAAAAATGCACCAAAAAACGAATGTATGATAGTACTGGATAGAGATAGAATGGATAAGTTTCTGAACAACATATCAAAAGATTGCTGCTATCTTCCTCTTATTACAAATGATGATAGCGAAATGCGTTCAAAAATCATATATCAGCTTTGCGATAAAGGTCAGTACTTCTTCAATGTTGAAAGATTTATAGAAAAAGGGCTTGATTTTTCACCATTCTAGTTTTCTTGGAAATTGGATTGTGAATTAAAATAATATCGGATATGAGAAATTTAAGTAAAACAAAGAAAATCATTCTTGGTATTGTCGCTTTTGTTGTGGTCATATTTGCTATTGATTACATTTGGCATTATATAGAATATAAAAAGAAAATAGACCGAATCGAAAGAGAACACAGACAGGAAATGATTGAATTACAGGAGTTAAACAACATGTATGAAAATGGTAATGCCTACGAAAAGCAAAAAGCTTACCAAGAATTAAGAGAAAAGGCTTTGCGTAAAGGATTGACCGTTGACGAATAACCATTTCCCCATCTATCAAGCATAGGTGGGGATTTATTATATCCAAAAACAAATTAATCGAAGAATTAATAACTGCCAAATGTTAAAGTTTGGTTAAATGTTTACTTAGCACACGCAAGATAGGAATATTTTTCGTATCTTTGCAACGTCTATAAATAATTGTGGCGAGGTTGGAAGCTCTGCTGCAAATCAGTGGGGCATTTTTTATGCTCGCTTATCTTACGAGAATACGATATAACCATATATCAAAGATATTAGGTGTATCGCCCCTTGCGCATATTATAATGGTATGTGCGTGCTTTCCACAATTAGGCATAGACAGAGGGTAGCGATGCACCTTCTTTGTGTATCAACCCTACATTTGTTTAACGTCTAAAATTAATTGTAATGGACGGAAATTTGATTTTAACAAAGGACAGTAACCCATCAGATATTGAGCGTTACTTCCGTGGCGTGTTGGCATTAGACCAACAAGACAAAGTGTTTTCTGTAAACCTTGATGATGTTTGGCAGTTGGCTTACACTCGCAAAGATGCAGCAGTCCGAGCTTTAAAGGCAAATTTCATCGAAAACGTTGATTATCTGCCACTCCCCCAAAATGTGGAGCGGTCAGAAGATGGAACGTTTATTAGTGGTGGTACAGATTATTACCTTACTTCTGCTTGCTTAGAGTACTTCGTGGCTCGCAAGGTTCGCCCAGTGTTCGAGGTTTATCGTAGAGTGTTCCATCACGCAGTTGCGCAAGTTCAGCAGCAGCCATCTTTGCAGGAGCAGATTCAAGCAAAGTTAGTCTTTGCCGATTGGAGCGCAAAGTTCCTCAACCTGAATGACGCAAGCAAATTGGGCATCGCTCAGAAGATTGGTAAGATGGTAGGCTTGGATGATGCTCTTCCTCAGTCTGTAAACGCAGGAACGGAAAAGCCGATTACGCACGCTGCCACAGACTTATTGAAGTCACACAACGTTGGTATCTCTGCACAAGCATTCAATCGTATGCTTGAACTCAAAGGAGTTGTGAAGCACGCCACTCGCCCAGGAAAGCGAGGAAAGGTGCATAGCTGGTATGTTATCACTCCAGCATTTGACAAGTACGGTCAGAATCAGCAAGACCCTAAGTTTCAGCAGCAGACACAGATACGTTGGTATGATGCTACATTTATGGAATTGCTCACCATCGTTGGCTTAAACAGCCAGACATCACTCAATTTAAATTAATAGGAGATTAGAATATGAACGGACAGAATATCAATGCAACATTGTTGCAGAACGTGGAGCAGCCAAAGTTGGCTAAGACCCTAATCAAGTTACGTGAGGTGTACGTGGACTTTATGAGCGAGGTCGATAGAGCCAAGGAAGAGTATGGTGTGCTTGTGAATGACAGAATAGATGATAAGTTTGCCAGCCAGTACAACGTAATGAGCACGTTAATCAGCAACACTTTGGCAAAGATTATGGATTACGAGGTCAATGAGGCTATAAAGGACTAAGTAATCGTGCATATATAGTTCCTCGCTTACCTATTGTGGTAGGCGAGGATTTATTTTAGCCCCTATCTAAGCCTATGAAACTATCACACCGATAAATCATACCAACAGACTATTTTAACCGCTTACAGAAGAAATTTTCACTATCTCTTTGAGTTTTCAGATATTTTGCCTATTTTTGCAAAGCAATTATTCATTGGAACTCATCTATCTCAGCCCTGCCGTTGGTGCTCAATGGTGGGGCTTTACTTTCGCATTTCTTTTATACCTATCATATCGCCCTGCATCATCATTTTTGGTGGTGTGGGGTGTTTTTTGTTTGTTAAACAGAACTAAATTTTTAGTTATTTGTAAATCTTTATTATCTCCCGAAAATCCCCGTATCCCTATCTAAATATCATATATTGATATTATATATAATTTTCTCTCATTAATCTTTCTTTCGTGTTGTTAATAAGCGTTTTAGGCGCATTTTGTACTCTCAAAAATAATGCTTACCTTTGCATCGCTTATCAGAAGTCATGCGCTGGTAATATTGAATATGCTTTATCTTAGTGGCTTTTGCCACTCCATGATATAACCCTATCCAAAGTTCGGAGCATGACACGAGCAGAGGATAGGGTTATTTATTTCCCTATTCCTCGAAGTCGAAGTGGAAGAGACGGCTAAATACACCACGCACACTAAGACTTTAAATGCAAGTGGGACTCACGGCAAAGTGCAGGGTTTAATTCGCAGAAGGCACGAGAAGAGCGGTTACTACAAACCGAAAGCTGCGACGCCAAAGTACGTGTAGTTTGTACAGAGGTCGAATGAAGGGGTTAATATACTGGGTCCACCATTCGAAGAATCCTCTGCCTACAAGTTCATATCTTGTGGGTAAGGGGGATTCTCTCAATCAGCTAGTCTGCAACCTGTTCCTATGTTTTGAGATTAAAGATAAAAATATTAATAAATTATATTCATCATGGATAAAGATAAAGAGAATAATATAGTTATACCTACGCGCGAGGAGTTCGAAGATTTCTGCTCCTTGAAGTTGGGCTACAATGACAAAGAGTTCACATCTGAATTGTGGAAAATTTGTTGCCGTGTTGGGTGGAAGAAGAAGGATGGTAAAGCTCCTAAAAGCTGGCAGATACTTGTTGTAAGCCACAATGGAGCGTTGCTTCCTAAATTTGGTCGCAAACCTTACAAAAGAGCATCTGTAAGTAAAGTGAAATGCGTTGAGGAGGAATTTCCAGACAACGGATTGCATTACATAGCTTACACAGACGGAAGTTGCGACAACTACTCACAGATGAAGGCTGGAGGTGCGGCTTATATCTTGATAAAAGATGGGAATGTCGTAAAGATTAAAAATCACGGTCAGCTCAATACAACCAACAATCGTATGGAATTGCTCGCTATAATATCCGCAATAAATGCCTGCCCAGACAATTCCTACATAGATGTTTATACTGATAGTAAATATAGCATCTTGACGTTAGAGAAGGACTATAAACCGAATATCAATGGTGATTTGTGGGAGTTGTACCAAAAGCATTCACATCATATTGCAGGAGTTCGCCTTCATTGGGTTAAAGGACACAACGGAGACCATTACAACGAAATGGCAGACGAATTGGCTTATAGCGCATATTGTGATATTTGTGAGAAGTTTGGAATAAAGAAAAGTAATAGACACTAAGATAAAGAATTATGGTAAAAGCTACATTCATTACGGGTATAGACACTAGTACTTTGCCTACAAAAGAAGAGTTTGTATTGTATTGTAATTCGGTTTACCTTCCAGATGTTGATGATGAACGAATCGAAGCATTATGGAATAGATTGAATGATACAGGTTGGATTACTTGCCGAGGAAATGTAACGAAGAACTGGGCTTCATTTACAAAATCCACTTACGAAAAGATGTGGAAAGAAGATTTTGGCAAGGAGTATGACGAATGGTGTAAAGCCAAAGAAGACTACGAATGGGAAAGATTCGGGTGGAATAGAAATGTAAATTATTACGCTTGTGGGCAAAGAAATCCTAAGATGTATGACCTTTGGTTTGGAACGGATTTTAGACAGAACAATAATGGTACTTGGTCTTATTGTGCGTTGATTTCCGTTGTTCACGATAAGGGTATTTACAATATTTTCAAGGATTCCGTTTCGGAAGAAAAAGAAATGAATGGTACGAAAATGAAGATTATTCTAATCGAGAATATTGCCAAAATGCTAGATAAACTTCCTATTGATGCAGAAGTAATAGTACACTCGCAGGAAAAAGATGTCCTTGGCTATATGGAACATACAATTCCATTACCAAAAGACTATAATTCGGCATTAGAAAAGTTGGAAGACGCTAAAACAAGAGTTAAGTTTATCGGTTTTAGGTTTGCAGGAGGTTTTCATCCGCACAATATCGCTATGTCTTATGACGAAATGGCATATTGGGAAAGAGTAAAGACAAGAGAAGAAGATGGTCTTGAAGTTAGACCATACACTAAGTTTGTGCCAACAAAGAAAAAGAAATAATAATATGGATAAAGTTATTGAAGGAACAAAGTTCTTTGACGAACTTCTCATAGAAAAAGGCAAAATGACAAGAGATGATTTTGCTACCTGTCGCAGAATACTACGTCGCTCATATCAAGAAGAAATGGATAATCTCGCTACTGAATATGCAGTAAGAAATTCCATTTATCGTGTTGGTGATAAAGTGATAGTCAATGATTCATGTTTTGCAAATGTACCTTGCACTATTATTAATATAAAAGGCATATACAACGTAGTGCATGAAAAAGGAGTTCCATCAATAGTGTATGATGTCAGAATGGATTTCGACAAAGAAACATACCAAGTTAGAGAAAATGATATTGTTGGATATGTATAGTAACGTTTAAATTTAGAGAATATGTTCGGAGAAGAAACTATCACTCGTAAGTGCGTAATTACGCTTACGGGGGGGCACAAAGTAGTAGGCACATTATCAATGCCGAAACCGAAAAAAGCTATGTTTCCTGAAGAAATGGAACGTAACTTTATCAAGAGTTTTAATGAGTCGCAGCCTGATTTAGTAAACAAGGCTGTTAGTGTTCACATTTTAAGAAATTGATATGGTAGCAACAATTATTATTTTATCATTGTTTGCGTTTGAACTTGGCGCAACATTAGTTAAACATGGAGAACCTAGAGAAGGAAAAGTTAACTTCTGGATTTCTCTTTTATGGTACGGAATACTTATTTTTCTGCTATATAAGGCAGGATTGTTTACTAATTTAGTTTAAGTAATTATATGGAAGAAATAAAAGGGATTCTTTGTACATCAACCGTAGGTAGTGATGAGGAATGTAATGGTGTACGTATCAAGAAAGAACTTGGAGTAGTTGTTGCTATAGACAACGAAAACGAGTTCAAAGGTGTTTTCTCAAAGTATGGCGAAGTGGATATTTTCAAGCAGTTGCTTTCGCAAGAAGTAAGCCGCCACTATACGAAATACAAAGCGTTCCCTACGGAAACTTTGATTCCATACAAGGATTGTGGAGATATTATCTTTGACTTCATAGAGGTTACTTACGGAAAGATGTATGGCGGTTATGTTTATGTTGTACACTACAACTTTGCAAGCACCGCATCTTAATTAATAATATTGATTATGATGACAGTAGGAGACAGAATTAGAATTACGGCTCAGATTGCAATATTGAAGGAAATTGCCATTGACTATAAGGGAAAGACAATCGACAACGTTATTCAGCAGCTAGAGCTGAGATTGGCAGATTTAAATCTGAAACAATAAAATGGTTAGTAATATGGCTAGAATCACAAGAAGTAAAGCTGCCGAGATACTGGGAGTATCAAGGCAGACTATTAGTAACTACATAGAGCAGGGTCTGATTGGTAGTTATAAAGACCATAATTTCGTGTATGTGAATAGCGAGGATATTGAGAAGTACGCTCAGAAGTACAAAATGCTTGCAGTCAACGAAAAGATTATAGATGATAAGCTCAAAGAACTCAAAGAGCGCAAGAATGCTATTAATATAGAACTTGCCGAAACGAGAAACGCTGCTACAGCAAAGGGGCAATTATCAGCTAATGCAATAGGTATGTTATTTGTGGCGATAGATGCCATTTCTTATCTAGATATTGCGCCGCATATTAGTTATCGTGAATCCCAAATACTAAAAGGGATTATCAAAGGTAAGACTTTTGAAGACCTTGCCGATGAGTATGACCTGACACCAACTAGGATTCGTCAGATAGTAGAAAAGACATGCGATAAGTTATCACGTAACGAAATTACGATTATCGAGCATATCTCTACCAACAAACATTTAGTATCTGATGTTGCAAGACTGAACAAAAAAATTAAGGATATGCAGATGGATTTTGATTCCTACAGACGTGAGAAGGGTGATAAACCTACTAGTGATATTGCTATTCCGCCAAAGATTTTATCTGAGAATATCGGCAATTTCGGTTTTCCTGTACGTATTATGAACATATTTAGATATAGTGAAGTATATACGGTTGGCGATTTACTAAGAAAGCTTGATGTTAATTCTTTAAAGAATCTTAGAAATCTAGGAAAGAAAAGCATTTATATAATCCTTGATTTCATGGAGCAAAATCATTTAGTATTCAAAAATAGAGGAGAATCTGATGAGTACTTTTATATGCGTCTTAATAAATTAATGAATAAAAAACATGAAGAAAATGATTAAAAAACGATTTGGCTGGTTTGATATTTACTATGCCGAAATGTTATTAGGTATAGCGTTCGCCATAATGAACGCTTGTACTGGCAGTTGGAGTGTTGCATTCGTTTGGTTTGGATTCGTATTCAGTTGGGGAATATTCAAACTGGTAATAAGCGAGGAGAACAGAAGATACAAGGCTCTTGTTAACCTCTCAAAGGAAATACAGAGTAATGAGAAAAAAAGCGTACAGACAACGGTATGGGCTTATGATGAGCTGCAACTTGAAATGCAGCGTCACAGACTGACCGCAATACAAGGTATGAAGTATAAGAATAAGGCTGAATTTATGCAGCGCAAGAATAGCCTTACTCAATACCTAAAGTGTTCTGATGCGTTAGATAGCATCTACGAACAAGAGGTTGAACGCTTGCATAAAATGGAGAAAGAAATTGAAAAGAAGAATAATGATAAAAAAGACCAAGGAGCTGACTCTGAAACAGAGACTGCAAAATCTGAGTGAAGCACCAACACCATTCTTTCACTCGCTTACACCATTCACCGCAGGATTTACACAAGGTTTCAATTACGAAAAGAAACGACTTGTTTCTGCATTGTTGAATAACTCGGAAGTCACAAAGGACTTCATCAACGAGCCTATCAGCGTGCCAATAAACGATAGTAGTTTGTTTATGCACGCATTCATTGATGGCTCTGTTGACTATCGTAAGAAGATAGAAACTATTCTATCGGATAAATAGCAAGAAAGGGAGGTTAATAGCCTCCCTTTTTTATTTGCCCTTTCAGAAAACTCAAAACATCATTTGAGTTTTATTTATTGTATTTGTTACACTCTAAATCGGCATTCAAGTAGTCAATGACCTTTCTGTTGGCTTCATCAATCTTCTTGGTATCATACTTAATATAGGTTGATGTTACCGAATTATCCCACATCGCATGACCTAATGCCCTTCCTATAACTTCCATCGGTATATCAATCTCGCTTGCTAGTGTTGCCCACGTATGGCGATTATAGTAGGTTGAAAGGTAAGGAAACATCGGTTCTTTGTTATATTCTCTAAATCTGCCTAGTCTCTTTAATCTAGTGTTCAGATTGCTCTCAAAGTGTTTGAGATTGAACTTACTGTTGTCCTTATACTTCAAAAGATATTTCTTGCCTTTGTATCGCTTGATAATCTCCAACGCCTCTGGTTCTACCTTTATATCATACAATCGTCCTGTCTTGTTGCGCTTGTAGCATATTCTGCCGCCACGAAGGTCTGTTGGCTTCAAATCGAGAAGGTCTGATATATTGATGCCAATCAAATAGAAACCTAGCATGAACAAATCCCTTGATTCACGTTGAGGGTTAGTGTGGAACTCTGCATCACGCAACTGTCTCATCTGTTCTAGAGAAAGACAACGCTTTCTTGTTTCCTCGTGTGGAAGTACGTACTTACGGAATGGGAATAGGGTTGTTATCTCGTTGTCAATTGCCCAATTGAATGTTGCCTTGATATTTCTCAAATCAATATGAACTCCGTTAGGCATTCGTCCTCTTTCATATTCATGCTTCACAAACTTATCGAGCCAGTCTTTGGTGATGGTTTCAAATGTACACTTAGCATCGTAGTTTCTGATTCTGATGATAGTCACATCATACACTCTCTTCGTGCCAGCTTTCAAATTCTTAGAATCCGCACACATCTGCATATAGTCGAGGAAACTCTTCTCTGCTACCTTGCCACCCTTTATAATCTCTTTCAGATGGCTTTTTAGCATCGGAACGTCCTCACCCTTGTGCAGCAGTATATAGTCTTCCACGTTTGAATATAGCTCTGCCAGTCGCTTAGTTTTTGCCTTTGCAGACTTGTCCGAACGAGGAAATACCATACCATCAAACTTCTCTGTCGATTGCAATCCTGTGTATATATAGAATCTCTTGCACTTATGAGTGATGGAGAAATACACCTTATATGTTTTGTCTTCAACATAAACCTTCATAATTCTATCTCCTATTAGCTTGCATATTACTTGCAAAGTCTATCAGTTTTTATCATATTTACGGGGCTTTTCGGGCGTTTTTTACTGTATATTTTACTCGTTAAATCTCGTAAAGTATTGATACTCAGTGTAAATGCTTATCGCATTTAGTGAAGCTCTATCGGCTCTCCATTCTTTGGGGTATATCCACCCCTCACACATATAGTGTTTACTGATAGTTTCTTTGTTTTCATATTGTGTTAAAATTATACCTTACTTGCATATTACTTGCATTCCTACTTCTTTGCAAGCAAATCCATTAGCTGCTTGATTTGAGCATCTTTGCTTTCTATTTGCTTGCGTAGGTCTTCAACCTGTTCTTTTAGCAATTCCACTTCGTTTGAAGCATTATTGCCGACAATCTGTTTGTTGTGGTGGGCATTCTCTTCGTTCACCATATTTATATTAGGTGTTCTGTCTTTACCGAAAACCCAGTCGCTTGGACTAACGGCAGCTTTATCATCAAACATTTCGCCATCCGAGTTTTCTAGCCACTCTTTTCTCAAACCAAGATTGTAACAAATCTTTTGAATATCATTCTTTGTGAAAGAATACTTGGTATTGCTTTCGCTCATCTTTTTATTAAGATTAGCTTGGTCTATACCTATTACCTTACAAAACTGTGACATCGACTTGAATTTACTTATATCGAAGCAAAACTTTAAGTTCTTCGCAATATCATTCATAATTCTTAAAATCTGTTTAGAAATTACACATTATGCGCCACCTTTCGTAAACAAAGGTTAAATAACCAAGAATAACGAAACTTTCTCTTCAAAAAGTTTGGTTATTTGGGGTTATTTTCGTACCTTTGCAATCGTTAATCAGTTACAACACTGATAGACGAAAAAGGTGGGACGGAGTTTAAAACACCGTCTAAGCTATTTATCCACTGCAAAGATAGTTATTTAACTTCGTTCCACCAAACATTTTTGGTTAAATATAGTTATTCGAAGAGAAATAATGAAGATAGAATATAATCAGGAAGAGGTTCGTCATAGGGTTGCAAAGGTTATAGAGTTGGGCAACTACAAGTCCACAAGGTCGTTTTCGATTGATGTTGGTCTTGATTGCTCTAACCTATCAAAGATGCTAAGAGGTAAGCAGAATTTTACCAAGGCAGCTATGATGGCTATTTGCTCTAACCTGAAGGTTGATTTACAATGGCTCGCCTACGGAAAAGGTGATGCGCCTGCAATGATAGGTCAGGTAGATGACGCAACACAATTACGAATTGAAAAGGCGAGACTTGAAGAACGAGTACAGTGCCTAGAAAACGAAAAAGCATTTCTGCAAAGGATGCTTGAAAAGTAATAGGAGAATAATAAAATGGCAACACCGAAGAAGAAAGTAGTGGTCGAAAAGATTGCTAAGAAATGGCTATCAACTGATGAAGCTGCATCATACATAGGTATGGGAAAGTCGTTCATAGTTGAGTTGAGAAAGAGCGGAAAGCTACCACACTGCATGATAGGACACTCGGCTTTTTTTCTCGCAAGCGATATAGATAATCTGCTTGAAAGTCATCGTGTGTATTAATGGAGTTTTGTTTCATACCCCACCAAGCGTGGTGGATGGGCGAGTAAATGCTGATTCGTTTGTGCTCGCCCAATAGGGTCTCGTAGCTCAGTAGGTTAGAGCGGTCGGCTGTTAACCGATAGGTCGCAGGTTCGAATCCTGCCGAAACCGCAATTCTTTTAAAGTCAGTTTGTCACTTCGAGTGATAAAACCAGAAATAAGAGAAGAGTTCTTTGACATATTGATAAAATGCACAGAATAGTATGCGTATATAAGAATTGTAGTAAAGGAGCGGCATTGGCACGCGGTGAGATTACGAAAGGGTATGCGACATACGTAAGACTAGTAATTCTGTTATTGATGAAGTTATCACCAATGAACTACCACGGAAATGGTATTGGCATCCAGTCAAGCGAGAAGAATTGTCGTGGAAAGCAGAGGATAATGATGAATGCAAAGATAGCAGTCTAGCCAACTCTGAATAGAGTTGAGTCAAAGAATGAGACTATAACACTTTAAAGTTGAGAACACTCTCGTACTTTAAATACATAAAACAAAGAGATACTTGGTGTAAACGGAAGCACACCATACAACTAGAAGATACCGTTCTTATCGTATGGAAATGTTGGTTCGAGTCCGATAGTATCTCCAATAAGTTTCTGAATTGTTTTGGTGAGATTGCAAGAACTCAGCGAAACTGAATGTCATTTTAAAATGCAGCTCGTCTGTGAAGATAGGCTGCACATATCGCAGATTGGAGCAGTTGGTAGCTCGCTAGGTTCATATCCTAGAGGTCGCCAGTTCGAGTCTGGCACTCTGCACCATTATATTTTTTAGGTGATACAAAAGTAAGGTTTATTAGTTTTTAGTTATTATCGAAAGGCATATTGTTCGTGAGAATGGTATGCTTTTAAAAGGTTCTATGGTGTAACGGCAGCACAAGAGATTTTGGTTCTCTTAGAGATTGTTCGAGTCAGTCTAGAACTACTACAATTTTTTCATCTATGTGCTTATGCTTGTGAAAGTAGTAGTGCTTTATTTATTATATCTTTTTTTAAGTATTTTGTTTACTTAAATAATTTGTTTTTTTCTCAACCGCTTGCGACAAGTCGTTGAGTTTTGCCCTTAAAGCATGTAGGCATGCGCTACATACGCAGATTTAAAGCTCCGACCAGTATCGTAGAGAAGATGGTTCGATTCCATCTAAGGGCGCGTTTTTTACTTTGTCATATAGAAATGATTAAATTTTAGAATTAGGCTGTTTTCCATTGGCGGTCAGATTATTAAGTTAGTCTGCCGCCAAGGTTTTAAGCGAAAAGAATATGAAGATTATATACGAGACCACTTAAAAACGCTGCAAGGGTTTAAACATCATTCGATTATGTAATATTAATTTAATGTTGTATGTATGGATAAAACAAAAATTTCTAATTCAAAATTAGGTGTAATTGAAGCATATCGTCGTGGGTATAGGATTAATGAAGACGGAAATATGGTTCACAATGGAAAGATTATTCCAGGAACGATACGTGCTATTCGTTATCTTGGTACAAATATTATGATAGATGGGAAATGCTATCACGTTATGCATCATCAATTATGCGCTTTTCAAAAATATGGTGAGGATTTTCTGAAAGCTCAAGTAGTTAGACATTTGAACGATGTTGCGACAGATAATAGACCTTGCAATATCGCTATCGGTTCTTACAAGGAGAATTATTGGGATATGAAAAAGGTGAATAGAGATAAGAGCTTGAAGATTGCAAAGTTATCAAGAAAAAGACGCTATGATTATTTAGATGTGTTGGAATTTTACAATAATTGCCATTCGTACAAAAAGACGAAAGAGAAATTTGGGATAAAAAATAGCGCATCTTTGTTTTATATAATTAACAGAATGAAGATAATAAAAGATATTAGGGTAAAAAAAGAAAATATTGATATAATAAGAACCCTTGAATGTTATAAATCAGACAAAATAGTTGATGGCATTTTGACTGTTTATCTGAATGCAACGGAGACAAAAGGTAGCCTTTTTGTTAGGGAAGGTGATTATATAGTTCAGTTTGCAAGCAAACAATGGCAGAGAGTTGGATGCGAAGCATATAATAGAATTTTCAAAAATCCAGCAAAAGAAGGAGACCAATGGGTGTAAGGGTTATTCAACACAAGTACATATCGAGAGATGGTACTGAGTACGATAGTAGAGAAGAATATCTGTATCACCAAATTCTTCTTGCTGATAAACGAGTTTCTTGTATTCATAGGCAAGTGAAACTCAACATATTCAAATCCCTTTATATGCTTGTGCCGAAACAACTCAAAACAAAGATTCGGTACGATAAAAGACTGATGGTTAGCGGTCATAGCTATAAACCAGACTTCATATTTTGGGAAGACGGAAAATTGATTGTTTGTGATGTAAAATCAAAGTACACTCATTCTCTCAGGGAGTTCAGAATAACTGCCAAGGGGTGTATCAGTAAGATTGTTGCACACAACAAGAAACGTCATAATGGTGAGCCGTTTGTGGTTTTTCGTGAATCTATCCATATCAAGAAAAATGAATGGAAGATAATCGACTATCCACCTGACGGAAATAGTTATTGTTTTAGTTAGTTATGTAAAACCGCCCCTACGCTGACTAAGGTTGTCGTAGCCTAGGATGTGGAGTTGCTCTTTGGGCAAGAGCATGAATTGGGAACGCACCATAAGAGGAAATAAAACCTCTCGTAAGTTTGGCAGATGGTGTGCCTTTTGAAACCTCGGAAACGAAGCATCCTTTTAAAAACAGTTTAATATGAAACATACAGTTGATGATATTGAATTGAAGATAGAGCCTGAGTTCAGAATGCTTCATAATAGAGTATGTGTATTTAATACACATTTTCAGAATTTCGGGCATTATAACATACCGAAAGCTCAACTAATTTTGGCTGACCCCCCATATAATCTCGGTGTTAATGCTTACGCAAGCAATCCATCTTGGTATAAAGACGGAGATAACAAAAATGGAGAGAGCGAACTTGCAGGAGAAGAATTTTTCGATACTGACAAAGATTTCCGTCCTGCCGAGTTCATGCACTTCTGCTCGCAGATGTTACGACCAGAACCGAAAGAGAAGGGCAAAGCACCCTGCATGATTATCTTTTGCGGATGGGAACAGCAATTCTATTACAAGGAATTAGGTGAGAGATACGGCTTCAAGGGTTGCATCCCTTTGGTGTTCAGAAAGAATTATTCTGCACAGGTCTTGAAAGCCAATATGAAGGTTGTTGGCAACTGTGAATATGGTCTGATACTCTATCGTGACAAGCTGCCTAAGTTTAATAATCACGGAGAAATGGTTATGAACTGCATGGAATTTCCGAGAAATTTAGGTATGCCACGTAGTCATCCGACACAGAAACCTATTCCACTTCTGAAAAAGCTGATAGGGTTATTTACTGACCCTGATGATGTCGTTATCGACCCTACAGCAGGTAGTTGCAGTAGTATTGTTGCAGCAGCATCAATGCAGAGAAAAGCTTATGGCTTTGAAATCAAGAAACAAATCTATTCACAAGGTGTAGATAATGTAAAGAGATACATAAGCAATGATATGTTTGAGGTATCTCCGCAGCTTGAAAAGCGAAAGCAATACACACAAGCAAGTTTATTCTAATTTTGCACATACATGATAGAGTTAAATAGAATATACAACGAGGATTGTCTGATTGGAATGGCGAAGATTCCAGATGCAAGCATAGATTGTATTATCTGTGATTTGCCGTATGGCACGACCAAGAATGCATGGGATAGCGTTATCCCTCTTAATGACCTTTGGACTCATTATAACAGAATAATCAAAGAAAACGGTGCGATAATTTTGTTTTCTCAAATGCCTTTTGCTGCCGTGCTCGCCTGTAGCAACTTGAATGATTTTAAGTACGAAATTGTATGGCAAAAAGAAAATGCTACTGGATTCTTAAATAGTAATTTTGCTCCTATGAAGATTCATGAAAATATTTTGGTATTTTCTAAATCTAGTGCTTGTTTTGTAAAAGATAAGAATTTGGCGATGATATACAATCCTCAGATGATACATGGTTGCAAGCCTTATATAAGTAATAAGACTAGAATATCATCCACAAATTACGACTACAAACATTCCAAGCCAATTACAACCATCAACAATGGAGAACGTTTTCCAAACGATATTATATTTTTCAAACGAGATAAAGAGAAGATTCACCCTACACAGAAGCCAGTGGATTTAATTCGTTATCTCGTTAGGACTTATACCAATGTGGGGGGGGCGTTCTTGATAACTGTATTGGAAGTGGCACTACTGCTATTGCCTGTATCAGGGAGAAGCGGAACTTTATCGGCTTTGAACTGAACAAAGAATATTACGACAAGGCTTGCAAGCGCATTCAGTTGGAAATGATACAGCCTAGCTTGTTTTAATTACAGATATGTAGCTTTTCATTTGCCCTTATATATGCAATTCACGCAAATCGGTGTGGTGGAACTTGCGTGAGGTTCACTATGTAATAGTCTGAGCACTGCACCGATTATTCTTTGGATATTATTTTCTTTCATAACCAAGCCAAACCGATGATAGTGTTCCTTGGGCAAGAACTATAATGGTACACTGCTAGAAATAGTAGCACTCTTGAAATTTGGCGGCTATCATCGGTACTTTAGATGTCTTTATAATAGGTCAATGTTTAACGAGCCAAGGCAGTTCCGACTGACCATCGGGAAATAGTCAATACAATTCTTGTAGGATTCATCACTTAAATTTTGCCAACTGCCGAGGCTCTTTTTTACAAAGAGCAGGAGGTGTATAATGGCGAGATTAACGCTTGAAGACTTGCGAGCAGACCCTTTGGTAAAACCAGATTTTGATATTCTGAAAAAAATCGGCTTATCTGAAAATGAACCTTGGGGGTTTGTTTGTAAGATGTTAGATTTTTGTGATGATGAATATTTTAATCTTAAAGCTAAGAGTATGTTCACTGTATATATAGCTGGTTATTTTTCATGTTTTCACAAATTTAATTTAGAAACAATTAAAGAAGTTTTCAAATAATGAAAGGTATGTTTTATATTAGCTATCTTGTTGCTATGCTTGTTCTTGTAGTTGCTGCTGAGATAATCAACTTCGCAAGCAAGACTGTATGCGGCAAAAAAGTTATCAAATGTTTTGATTTATGAGTATAATTTTATTTGCACTTGCTGCAACCGCTCTTATGTTCGCAGTCGTTGGCGCAATATCAATGATGCTAGGTTTGGATAAAGAAGATTAGCAAAATGAGAAGCGAATCAAGGCGCAGCCAGCTCGACCACGAAAGATATATGAGAAATCGTGAAGAAAGACTGCAAAAGCAAAGAGATTATTACCGAGATAATACTGAACTTTGCAAGGCTAGCGTAAAGCGATGCCAAAAGAAAAGAGTAGAAAGAGAAAGATTATTATTGTTTAATTAATTAAATATGTAGCTATTATGGCAAAAGACAAAATTAAGTTGGTTTTCGAGATTGACCGCTTTAAGGTTATCGGTTGTCTCGCACGTAACTGTGAGACTAAGGAAGAGTACGATGAAATGATGAAAATCATTAATAGTACTGATGAGATTGTTCGTGATGATGCAGAACTGGATGTTACACATTGCAACATGATTCTCGATAAGATATTGAGCGACAACGAGAACTTGGCTCTTCGCAAACGTTTGGATAGCGAGGATGAAACACTCAACAATGGCGAAGGTGGTAGTGGTGATGGTGACAACGATGGTGATGGCAACGTAAAGTGCATCGAAATCAAAGGCAATGTTGCCAAAGACATTTTTAACAAACTAGCATCTTTGGCTGGAAAAGGAAAGGATGGTGAGTAATGAGAAGTAGCGTTGTAAATATTAGAGGTGATACAGAAATATGGAAAGATATTCCTGGATATGAAAAATTGTATAAGATTTCATCTAGTGGTATTGTAAGAAGTTATGATAAAATTGTAAGAAACGGAAAATACAACCAAAATAGAGTGATTTTGGGAAGGAATCTAAAATATACTCTAGCAAGAGGTGGATATTATACGGTAGGGTTGACAAAAGATAGAAAGCAAAAAGTTTACTTTGTACATAGGCTTGTAGCTATAACTTTCATAGATAACCCTAATGACTATCCAGTAATTAATCATAAGAATGCGGTACGAACTGATAATAGAGTTTCTAATTTAGAGTGGTGTACCTATTCTTACAATACCCTTTATTCTTTTCGAGAAATGGGAAGACAACCTGTGAACAAAGGAGAAAGAGGAGCAAAAAGCCATTTATCGAAAGAGATATGTCAAATTGATATACAAACAGGTAATGTCGTAAAAACGTTTATTGGAACTTATGACGCAAGTGCAAAAACAAATATTTGTAGGAGCGATATTATTCGTTGTGCAAATGGAAAAGCTAAAAGTGCAGGCGGGTTCAAATGGCAATATAAATAAAATTTAAAATAAAAAATATGAGAATTAGAACAGGTACTTGGTTTAAAACCAAAGTTAAATATCAGAAGACCATGGAAGATGGTTCAGAAAAGGTCGTTTCTGAGGCTTACGTTGTGGATGCCTTGAGCTTCACTGAGGCAGAGAGTGCAATCATCGAAGAGATGTCTGTTTACGTAAGTGGTGAGTTAAAGGTCAGCAACCTTGGCAAAGCTAGCTATAATGAGATTTTCTTCTCTGATGTTGACGATGATGATAAATTTTATACTTGTAAGTTGCAATTCATAACCATTGATGAGAAGAGTGAGAAGGAGAAGCGTTCTAACGTAACTTATCTGGTTCAGGCTAAGTCGTTGGCACGTGCTCTTCGATACGTTGATGATGCGATGGGCAAGACAATGATTGATTACGACATCGTAGGTCTCAACGAAACCAAGGTCTTCGATGTATTTGAACATCACGCTCCATCTTCCGAAAATAAAGAGGAAAAGAATGAGTAGAATCGACAAACTTATAGCATCTATGCCGCCAAGAATGGCTAATGCAGTAATCCATCAACGCAAGTTACATGCTTGTTTGATGGAACTTACTGCAAACAAGTCAAGAGAAGTGGCGGCTAGAGCTATTTTTCTGAATTACCAAGATGGTGATGGCAGAAAGTTAGGTACGATTCCACATTATTATGAGAGACCTACAACTACTGGTTCTGTAATGGTGGAGACGTACTTTAGTTATATTGATAGAGTTCATTAAACGTTTCTGATATATGGCAAACAGTAAACTCGCAACTTTCTACAAAAGAAGCTGCCACGATTGTATATTTCTCCAAGTCTGCAAAGACCCTAATGCAAGCTACAATGGTGATTACGTTTGCAAGGATTGGGAATGGAAATACGAGTGATTAATTTTTAAAAGTTGAAATAAAATGGAAAATGAAAACAACGGATATGAGGTTTTGCAGGTTAGCCAAGACCAAAGTATCATTCAGGTTGATGCAGTAGAACGTGCAAACGTTGATTCTCAGGTTGCAACGGCAAAGCAATATCCTAGAGACCTTGCGAGAAGTGTAAACAATTCAATCGCTATGGCTACAATGGACTATGCGACCGCACAAAGTTGTGGATATGCACTCCCACGTGGCGGTAAGCCTATTACAGGTCCGAGTGTTCATCTTGCAAAGCTTATCGTAAGTAATTGGGGCAATATGAGGGCAGAAGCAAAGGTAGTTCAGATTACCGACAAGCAGGTTATTAGCCGTGGTACTTGTTGGGACTTGGAGAATAATGTAGCTACAGCTTTCGAGGTTAGACGTTCTATTGTAGGCAAGAATGGCAAACGTTTTTCTGATGACATGATTACCGTTACTGGTAATGCTGCAAACTCAATCGCTTATCGTAATGCGGTATTCTCTGTTATTCCAAAGGCGATTACAGATAAGGTATATCAAGCTGCTCAACACTTCATCACTGGTGATTTGTCCGATGAGGAAAAACTCGTAGCAAGACGAAAGAAGTGTATCGACTTCTTTAAGGATGAATATGGTATTACTGAGCAGGAGGTTGTAATGCTCTGTGGTAAACAGACTGTCAATCAGATTAAGGCAGACCAAATTGCTCTCCTTCTCGGAATTACTCAGTCGCTCAAAGATGGTGATACTACCGTTGAGGAGGTTATGAGACCTTATCGTGCCGAGGAAAACAAGAAGACTATCGCTGACAAGGCTGCCGAAGCTGCCAAGGCTGATGCTGCCAAAAAGGAGGAAAAGAAATGATTGCCGACAATGTAGAACAACGGAGTTTGACGTGGTTCAGAAATAGGGGCGGTCACATCACAGGGTCTAAGGTTGCTGACCTTATGAAGTCTGGTCGCAAGAAAGATGAGGCTTTTTCCGATACAGCCAAATCGTATTTATTTCAGATTGCAGGTGAACGTCTTTTCAATCCCGATTTCTTGAACGATGACGATATTTTTCAAGATTACATCGACCAAGTTTCCGTGAATACCAAGGCTATGCAGTGGGGTGCTGATATGGAAGACCAAGCAAAGGCTTGTTTTGTTCAACTCAACGAAGGTGTAGAGATTGCGGAAGTTTCTTCTTGTAAGCACGACACAATCCCTTTCTTCGCGGCTTCACCTGATGGTGCAATCTATGGTCGTGATGGTGGTGATATTAAGATTATTGAGGTCAAGTGTCCTAATATCAATACTTATATGAAGTATCGCACACTTATCCACGATGCTGCATCACTCAAAGAAGTTGAGCCAAAGTACTACTGGCAGATGATGGCAGAAATGAGCTGTACTGGTGCTACTAGCGGTATATTCATTACGTACTGCCCTTGGTTATCTAAGCCTATTCATTGGGCTGAGATTGAGAGAAATGGAGACGATGTAATGCTTATGGAAGCTAGGGTTATGTTGGCAAATGAGTTTATTGACGAAATTATTAATAAGTAATAATGGAACTACAAGGAAAGGTTATAGCCGTTTTACCTGAAAGAAGCGGCGTTTCTGCAAGAGGTGAGTGGAAAACTCAGACCTATGTAATAGAAACACAGGAGCAATATCCAAAGCATCTCTGTTTTGAAGTTTTCGGCGCTGACAGGATTGCTCAGTTTAATATCAAGGGTGGTGAGACAATCACCGTTCAGTTTGATATCGATGCAAGACAGTATCAGGATCGTTGGTTTAACAGTATCAAGGCTTGGAATATTATTCGTCCGGGTCAGCAGGCTCCTATGCAGGGTGGGTACAATATGAATCCTCAGGCAGGCGCCCAGGCAGCACAAGCGGCACAACAGGCAGCTATGGCTGGAGTACCAAACCCGATGAATCCAAACAATCCGTTTCCACCGGCACAGCAGCCAGGGGCACCGGCAGGGCAAGCTGATAATTTACCCTTCTGACCTGGCATCCAAGCTGAAACTGATTAAAGATACATTCAACGCAGAAATAGTGTATGATGTATAACACCAAGAATCCTCTTGAAGTGCAGAATCTCAGACTGAAGATAGAGAAGCTGATCGAAAAGCAGAGTATGGTAGAGGTCGTGGAAAAGAAGGCAAAGACACTTCAGCAGTTGAAGTACCTTCATACGATCCTCGCTTACTTCGGCTTACAGACCGGCAACACTCTAGATGAAGTCAAGACATGCTACTTCAAGAGGATTGTCAATAGAGACTTGTTCGTGCGGAAGAAGCACGATAATCTGCTCGGAACAGATAGGGAATACGTAATATCGACAGCAAAGCTTACGAAAGAAGAGTTATCTGAGGCTATCGAACGTTTCAGAAACTGGGCTAGCAACGTAGCCGGTATTTATATTCCCTCTTCTGAAGAGTATATAGCGTTGCTACATATCCAGCATGATATCGGACAAAACAGACACTACTTATAGTGGACATTGCATAACATTCATTTTTAATACAATGGATTCTTTTAAGATTAGCAAAGAACAATATTTCGATTTGATGAAACTTGACAGGGTAAATGCCGTAAACTTGTTTCTTTATCTCCTTGCAAACGCAGATGATAACGGAACATTGATTGTTAGCATCCGCAAGATTTCGAGTGAACTTGATATAGGTTTGCGGACTGTGAGAACCATACTTAAAAAGTTGTATGCTGCGAACATAGTGACACACCAAGTGACACACAAGGGTAGTAGCGTAACTGTCAATAATATAGATTGTTACAAGATTTCGGAGTCAACAGGTGACACACCAAGTGACACACTAGAAGTACGAAAACATGCATTTGGTGAAAAGCTTATTCCGTACATGGAACAATACGGAAAAGCGCTTATTCGTGAGTTCTTCGATTACTGGACTGAGCATAACGAGAATGGTAAGAAGATGAGATTTGAGAAAGAAAAAACTTTCGAGATTTCACGAAGACTTGCGAGGTGGAAGAAGAACAATAGCAACAGCAACAAACCTTTGAGATCAAGTATTCCTGTTGGAATGAATCTTCAAAATAGTAACAATAACGAAAGATATAAGCTCGATGATAGATGGAACAAATAGATAACGAATATTTCAGAAACCTTGTATCTCAAATGCGAGATACTGGTTACCCGCAAGAAATTGACAGAGTACAGATAAGCATTCCTAACGCAGAGAAACGTTTGCGTGGAGGCTTGCAATATGTAGTAAACATGAAGTCTGGATGCAATGCAGAATGGAACGAACACAATTACCGACCTGTTGTTGATTGGATGACAGACAACAAAGGAAAAGGGTTATTGATGTTCGGCGGTTGCGGATTAGGCAAGTCGGTAATCGGAATGTATATCCTTCCTCTTCTTATTAAAGATGTACATAAAAAGGTGGTAAACATCTTCAGCGCGCAAGAGTTGAATCAAAAGATTGATGAAATCCTTAAGCTACACATTATCTATATTGATGATATTGGCACAGAGGATAACCTTAACTCTTATGGCAACAAGCGTATGCCATTTGCTGAACTTTGTGACGCTGCCGAGAAGAAGGGAAAACTACTCATACTTACAACAAACCTCAGTATTGATGAGCTTACTCAGAGATACGGAGATAGGGTTGTTGATAGACTGATAGCGACGACAAAGGCTGTTCCTTTTACAGGTGATTCTTTGAGAAAGTAATTATGGCAGACGTAAGTAAAATGGCAGAGGAATGTCTCAGTGAGCATCCTGACGCATCCAAGAAAGAAATATGGTTAGCTGGTTATTGGAAATCTACCGATAACTGGTGTAACCGAACTAAGTAAATTTTAGAATTATGACGCAGACAGAACGTATTGAGAACGCAACCACAAAACAAGCGGTAGTTTTCATCGGAGTTTATTCTTGGGTTATCCTGAGAAATATAGGAAGAGCAATCAATAAGGCGGTTCACAAGCTGCCCTGGTTGTTCATCGTGGTAACGGTAGTAATATCATTCATCGTTAGCTTCGTCTTTATTTCTAAGGCAAGGGCAGAACGAGATAGCTACAACCAGAAGCTAGTACACGCAACACAGCAGCTTGATAGTTTCTATGCTGCATGCGGAAACATAAAATCAAAGTAATTATGAAGAGATACAAACATACAATAGTAGTTATCCTGCTCGTTATCGCTGCATTCATCGCAGGTTACGGATTTATCTGCTTTATGGTTGAACACATTTTCCTTTCGCTCCTGATGGTCTTCTGTATCAGCTGCGCATTGGCTGTAGAAAGAGAGGTGTAGGAATGGCGGCATATAATTTCACACCGAAGGGTGCTTGCTTCGTTAGCTTCAAGCCAATAAATCCAGACAATAAGGATGTAGCCGAAGCATTTTCAAGGTTTTATATAAGCATCGGCTCTCTTGCAACGATAGTACAAACACAGATAGTCGATACCCACAATTACCTGAAGGAGCACAAGGAACTATATAAGCGAGAGGTAAAGTTCTTCATCAAGCAGGCAAACGAGCGCATAGACAATATGATTGCAGTGTTCAAGAAATACACGATGGATGCTAGCTCGTACACAATGTGGCTTGATATTACAGATAAGATGGAGGAAATACTCAAAACTGATGTTCAAAAGGCTTTTTATTCGTTAGACAACCACTTGCTAAGATATGCAAGGGGCGGCGACCACAAGCTTGTCGCACACGCCCTGCTTGCTTATAACTTGTCTGCCGCCCTTTCTGCTTTTACAAACAATTACGTAAACAGGGTGATGAAAAACAACCCGAATATTCCATCGTCTCTTGCGCCTTCTCCCGAATACTGCAACACAGCAAAAGGTACGGCAGGAAGTATGATGGAGTTATGTAAGGTATTATTGCCGAATGAAAAGTTCTCGCAAGAAGAATTTACATACGTAGGTTGCGAACAACTCGCACTCTCGATGGATATTATCCTAAAAAGTCTGATGGACAATGACAATATAGCAGAATCGTGCGACCAATCTCTGGAATACGGGAACGTTGACCCTAAGTTTATCCACGATGATGTTAGCACGGAAAACAGTTTGGTTAACCAAGGAACTCTTTGGAACGATACACAAATAGCCGTCCTTAAAGCGTTCTACAAAAAATCATCGGACGAACAGCTTGCCGCTATGGTTGGTCGCTCAGTCGGCGCAATCAAGGCTAAAATGAGACAACTTAAACTAAAAAGAACGGAATAATATGAGTGGAGGCGCATTTGATTATGCTCAGTACAGAATTGCTGACATATACACGGAAATAGAGGATGAAATCTACGGACATTCTCTTGATGATGAATTTGACGTAAATCGGTATATTGAAGACCATTGGTTAGAGGATTCCGAGAAAGAATACGTTCGTAAGCATCATCATACAATACCTAATCGTAGCGAGTATTCTAAGGATACCATCAAGGAGTTCAAGAAAGGTATAGCTCTACTAAAGAAAGCCGAGGTTTACGCACAGCGCATTGACTGGTTACTTAGTGGCGATGATGGCGAAGATAACTTTCATAAGCGTTTGAAACACGACTTGGAAGAATTAAAACGTAAAAAACAATAGCTTATGGAAGATTTATCTATAGGCTCAGAAATCGTCTTGAAGGTGGTTGAAAGCGAGAAAGAAGAATGTAATGGCTGTTTCTTCGATGAGATAAGTAGCAATATCTATGAGAATGTTTGCGGAGATTTTGACTGTAGCGCAAGCACTAGAAAAGACGGAAAGAATGTTCAATTCAAAAGAGTAAAGTGATATGGAAGAAAAGATTAATGTAGCGGAAATTCTAAAGGATAAGCCAAAAGGTACTAAGTTGTATTCTTCCGCTTGTGGCAAATGCAAGTTAGAAGAAGTATATGATAAAAGTTTCAAAATATCCTTCTATAATTCAAAGTTTGGTTTTATGAATGGTGGAGAAGGGTATCTTGATAAGAATGGCAAATTGTATGATGATGGAGAATGTGTAGTTTTTCCATCAAAAGAAATGCGTGACTGGCGCAAGTTCGCATGGAAAAAGGGCGATGTCCTTATCAGCAATGATGGTAAGAAAGAAGTCTTCTTTAACGGATTCACAGATGATACCTATGCCTTATTTAAGGCAAAGCACGGATTTGAAGTCCTTTCAAATGGAAATACAATATATATTGCGAATGAAGATGGTATTGCAACGAGTGATTACACTCTCGAAGATAAGGATGTTGCTCAGACCTACATCAACACCATCGAGGAGCGATTGGGCGGAAAGCTGAACCGTGAGACCCTGGAAGTAGAGAAGCCGAAGAAGAAGCCGAAGAAGAAGCCAGTGTTTGAACTTGGTGGACTCTACGTTTTCAACGAGGAAGACGAGGACGGAGAGCTAACAATCATCGGCAAGCTCATCGGCAAAAATGAGATAGAGGACACGTTGACATTCGGTAACCAGTACGAAATAGGGAACGAGAAGTTCGTTGCCGACCAAGCCTTCGACCTGCGTATCAGCGTACACGAGGAATTGCGAAAAGCAACAGAGGGCGAAGCCATCACGTTTCAAGAGGCTTACGCTATCTGGGAGAAGAGCAAGAAGCGGTCAGCCTTCAAACCATTCGATAAGGTGTTGGTTAGAGATAGTGAATCAGATAAGTGGCGTGCAAATTTGTTTGGTTATATAGACAATGGTGAATATTATCATTGCGTTTTTGCTAATTGGGTATATTGCATCCCTTACAACGAAGAGACAGCACATCTACTAGGAACGACTGATGAGTGGAAAGGAGGTGAGCAATGATGCATCGTGATATTGATGGTTATTACCTTTACCAAATGATGCCAAAGTTTCCTGATAATGTTGTAGTCAATACAACAACTTCACCAAAGGAATATGGTCAGAAACTTTTAAATAGAAAGCGAGGTAGAAAATGAAAGAGCTTAAAGTTGGAGAAAGAGTAACTATTATTCTTGAAGCTGTTGAACATGACACTTGTGAAGGATGCTTCTTTAAAGGAGTGGCTGGCTATTGTGGCGCAGCTCCACTTGGATTGAAGTGTCTTCCTAAATATCGTTCAGATGGCAAGAATATAGTCTTTAAAGAAGTAAAGGAGTAAATCGTATGAATGGATTAACTAAAGAGGTAACGGCTACGTGTGGAAATACTATCCTTGTCGTAGGCTTATCTAATAAAGACGAAGTAATGTACGTCAAGTCAACAATAAGAGTGAAGCCGAAGAACAGAAAGCAAAAGAAGGAGTTCAAAAGCCAGT
>ERZ1034842.170-NODE-170-length-34102-cov-21.715364_pt1 | contig 34102 bp, 33 predicted proteins | sample MGYA00520634_ERZ1034842 | MGnify/ENA primary metagenome ERZ1034842 (study PRJEB33766, sample SAMN09781734) | gut metagenome | biome: gut microbiome | host: Homo sapiens | place: Madagascar | study: EMG produced TPA metagenomics assembly of the PRJNA485056 data... | reverse complement strand
CGCCGGAGCGGTGCTTAAGCCGTCAGGCGGGAATTGTGCGGTATTGCCTAAAGTACATACAGAAAAGCCCGCCAGCAAAACAGCTGGCGGGCTTGTTCTTTGGCTTTTTAGGGTTTCGGCTGGTAGCGCATGTCCGATACCGTGTACACGGTGATGAACGCCTTGGGGTCTTCGCGGTTCATGAAGTTCATCAGCTTCTGGTACTCGCCCTTGTCCACGATGGTGATGATCTCGCGGCGTTTTTCCATGTTGTAGGCACCGTAGGATTCATACACCGTGGCCCCGCTGTGCAGGTCGGTTAGGATGAAATGGCGGAGTTCTTCCTCTTTTTTAGTGATGATGCAGACGCGGCGCTTGATGTTGTGGTCAAAAATAAAGTGGTCCAGCACCAGCCCGTTGAAGTAGGTGCCCAGCACGCTGAGCACCACGGTCTTTTTATCGTAGACCAGCGCGGCCGACAGCGCCACGCACATGCCGGAGAGCGACATGGCCCGGCCCAGCTCGATGTGCAGGTACTTGTTCATGATCTTGGCCACGATGTCTAGCCCGCCGGAGGACGCGTTGCGGTTGAACAGGATGCTCAGCCCCACGCTGACCACCAGAATGTAGCACAGCACGTCCAATTCCTGGCTGTCGGTCAGCGAGCCGATGTCGGGGAAGAGCCGCTCAAACAGGCCAATGAATGCCGGCAGCAGGATGCTGGTGTAGACCGTTTTGGCCCCAAACTCCCGTCCGCAGGTGAAAAAGCCGATGATGAGCAGCACCACGTTCAAGATCATCGTGATGGCAGACAGCGGCAGCGGCACAAAGTTGGACAGCACGATGCCCAAACCCGAAATACTGCTGACCGACGCATGGCTTGGCACCAGGAAAAAGTAGACCGCCGCCGCGATGATAGCCACCGCCACGGTCAGGATGGCGGCCTCCTGGGCGACGGCCAGGGCGGTGGGCTGTTTTTGTTTGGACATGCTCAGTTCTCCTTGATGCGCTTGCCGGTGATGTGCTCCGGCGTCAGCGCCAGGCAGAGCACACGGTCCTTGGCGGCGGCGTACTCTTTGTTAAAATATTCGTTGTCCGGGGTGAATTTGCGGCTGAGTTCTTTGCAGGCCAGCGCGGTGGCGGCTTCGTCCGTTACCGGCGCAATGCGGCCAAACACGATAACACTGCGGAAGTGCAGCGGCCATTCGCCGTCCATGCGCACGCCCTCGTCGTGGATGCAGAAGGATGCCTTATCGCAGGCGCGGATGGCGTCGATCTTGTGGCCCTCTTTCGCGCCGTGGAAGTAGAGCTTGCCGTCGGCCTCGTTATACCAGTAGTCGATGGGCAGGCCGTAGGGGTAGCCGTCGTCCCCCAGCAGGGACAGCACACCCCGCACCTGGGTTTTGAGCAGTTCGCGACATTCCTCGGCAGACATTTCCTGCTTAAAGCGGCGCATTTTACGAAACATAAGGGGACTCCTTTTTATAGAATTTTAATGATTCATTCTCGTTACGTTGTAGGGGTCGATGCAAGCATCCGCCCCTACAATGCAGTGTGTCGTATCATTTCAGCCTTCCGGCGTTTTGCACACATCCACCCAGCCCCGGGCGTTGCACGCTTCTTCCAGTTCAGGCAGCCTTTGCTTTCCAGATACTTCTTTGCTTTTTCCAGCGACATAATATGTCCCTCCATTTTGCAAAAAATACTTTCCCTGTTCCCATTATATCGCCTTTTGCCGCAGATGAAAAGCAGGCCGCCGAAAAAAATCCGGTGACCTGCACTTTTACCGTTTATCGCTGTAGCCGCAAATTTGAATCGCCGCGCCGTTTTCCATCATTGTAACACCTACAATAAGTTACTATAGATTTTCATAGCGGCCTTGCAAAACGGGGCGAAGCGTGGTATAGTAGATAGGTTCACAAGGGGGAGCTTGCACTAAGCAGGCTGAGAGTGGGCTGTTGCGCCCTGACCCGTAACCTGATTTGGATAATGCCAACGTAGGGAGATACCTTGACGCCTGCTCGTTTGAGCTTGTACGCGGATATGTCTTTGCCGGCATATCCGCGTTTTTGTTTGGGCAAACTCCCCCGCGGTGCATTGGGGGCACCACCTTGCGCCGCGTTACAAAACCTTGCTGTGCATATAAGAAAGGAAGTATCTACGATGAAAACAGCATTGACCATTGCTGGCAGTGATTCCAGCGGAGGCGCCGGTATTCAGGCTGACATCAAAACGATGACCGCCAACGGCGTTTTTGCCATGAGCGCTGTCACCGCCCTGACCGCCCAGAACACCACCGGCGTGACCGACATTTTTGAGACGACCCCCAAGTTCCTCTCGGAGCAGCTGGACGCCGTCTTTACCGACATCTACCCCGATGCCGTCAAGATCGGCATGGTATCCTCGGCAGAGCTGATCGCTACGATTTCCGAGCGGCTGCGCTTTTACAAGGCTAAGCACATCGTGGTCGACCCCGTGATGGTAGCCACCTCCGGCGCCAAGCTGCTGCGGGATGACGCCGTGGCGGCCCTGACCGCCGAGCTGCTGCCCCTGGCCGAAGTGCTGACTCCCAACATCCCGGAGGCCGAGATCCTCGCCGGCATGACCATCACCGACGCCGCCGGCATGGAGGCCGCCGCCAGGATCATCAGCGAGAAGTACGGCTGCGCCGTGCTGTGCAAGGGCGGCCACCAGATCAACGATGCCGACGACCTGCTGTGGCAGGGCGGCACCGGCAAGTGGTTCCGTGGCAAGCGCATCCATAACCCCAACACCCACGGCACCGGCTGCACCCTGTCCAGCGCCATTGCCTCCAACCTGGCCAAGGGGTACGACCTGGATACCTCGGTGGAGCGTGCCAAAGCCTACATTTCCGGCGCACTGGCCGCCATGCTGGACTTAGGGAAAGGTTCCGGCCCCATGGACCACATGTTTGAGCTGAAAGGTGAGTTCGTGCAGTGAAAAAGACTTCTACCTTTCAGAACGGTTTGATCTGGTTCGGCGCGGGCGTGTCCCTGGCCGAAATTCTGACCGGCACCTCGTTTGCGCCGCTGGGCATGGCCAAGGGCTTTGCCGCCATTCTCATCGGCCACATCATCGGCTGTGCCATGATGCTGCTGGCGGGCCTTATCGGCGGGCGTACCGGCCGCAGCGCCATGGAGACCGTCAAGATGAGCTTTGGCCAGAAGGGCGGCCTGCTGTTTGCCTTTTTAAACGTGCTGCAGCTGGTGGGCTGGACGGCCATCATGATTTACGATGGCGCACTGGCTGTGGGCGGCATTTTCGACATTGGCCGCTGGGTGTGGTGCCTGGTCATCGGCGCACTGATTATTCTGTGGATCGCCGTGGGCATCACCGACCTGGGCTGGATCAACAAAATCACGATGGCCGCGCTGTTTATCCTCACGCTGGTGCTGTGTAAGGTCATCTTCTTTTCCGGCAATGTGATGCCCGCTGTGGACGGTGAGAGCCTGACCTTTGGCGCAGCGGTGGAGCTGGCCGTGGCAATGCCCCTGTCCTGGCTGCCGCTGATCAGCGACTATACCCGCGATGCCGAGAAGCCCACCCAGGCCACCTGGGTCAGCGTCATCGTCTACGGGCTGGTGTCCTGCTGGATGTACGTCATCGGCATGGGCGCGGCGATTTTCACCGGCGAGTATGACATTGCCGTCATCATGGTCAAGGCCGGGCTGGGCATTGCCGCGCTGGTGATTCTGGTGTTCTCCACCGTGACCACCACGTTTCTGGACGCCTGGTCGGCGGGCATCTCGGCCGAGAGCCTGACCCCCAAACTGAACGGCAAAAAGACCGCCATCGTGGTGACGGTCATCGGCGTGGCCGGGGCCATCCTCTTCCCGATGGACGACATCACCGGCTTCTTGTACCTGATCGGCTCGGTCTTTGCGCCGATGATCGCGGTGCAGATCGCTGACCACTTTATCTTAAAGCGCGACCGCTTTGCCGTGGCCGCCGATGCACGCAACCTGGTCATCTGGCTGGTGGGCTTCATCGCCTACCGCCTGCTGATGGGCGTGGACACGCCGGTAGGCTACACCCTGCCGGACATGGTGCTGACCGTGGTACTCTGCCTGATTGCCGAGAAGGTCCGCCCCACCAAAGAATAAGGCTGATAAGCCCATAAGCAAATAAAAAAGCGCCTTGCCGTTGCTGGCAGGGCGCATATTTTTTGCGGTGGAGTGTTTGCAGGGGGTGTATTCGCCCCTTTATATAACTGCAAAACTAGATGAACAGTTATATAAATTACATATCTAAGTTATATTTAACTGTTTTTATAACTGTAAAAACAGTTATAAGCAGTTAAAAACACTGGGGTGTTTTTCTAGTTTTATAGTATATAAGGGGCCAAAAAGTAGTTTTTGGGCAGTGCAAAATAGGTGCGGTGGATGCAAAGGCTCCCCTTGAGGGGAGCTGTCACCGAAGGTGACTGAGGGGTGGCCCCCTAGCAGTTATGCGCTAAAGTAGCCACCCCTCACCGCCTGACGGCGGAGCTCCCCTCCAGGGGAGCCTTTATCACTTATTTTGCCGCCTGCTTATCCTCCTTGCGCAGCATCCGCGTTACCATAAACGCGCAGTAGCACAGCGCAAAGCCCCAGGCGATAGGGTTGGCCAGGCTGATGCCCAAAAAGCCCAGCCCGTGCAGGGCCAGCCAGCCGCCAAAGCTGCGGCCGATCAGCTCACCCACGCCGGAGATGACCGCCATGGTGCTGTAGCCCAAACCTTGCAGCGTGTTGCGGAAGATCATCAGGAAGCCCAGAATCACAAACAGCGTGCTGATGACCGCCAGATAGTCCAGCGACCCCGCCGTTACGGCCGGGTCGGCATCGCCCAGCACCAGGCCGACGGCAAAGGGTTTGATAAGCCAGATGACAAACCAGGCGGCGATGCTGTACACAATTTGAATGAGGCAGCCGTCCCGGATGCCCTGTTTGATGCGGTCGTTGCGGCCCGCGCCGTGGTTCTGGCCCACGTAGGTGGCCATGGCCATGCCCACGCTTTCCATCGGCAGGGTGAACATCTGGCGAATCTTTTCGCCCGCCGTCTGGGCGGCCACCACCACGCTGCCCATCAGGTTGATGGCGTCCTGCATGATAACCGCGCCGATGGCGGAGACCGAATACTCAAACCCCATGGGCAGGCCAATGACCGCCAGCCGCTTGCAGTGGGCAGGGGAGAGGCGGGTGTTCTCTTTGGTAAACCGGATGCCCTCCACCTTGGCGAAGAACCACCAGGTGCAGAGCAGGCCGCTGAGCAGCTGGCTGACGACGGTGGCCAGTGCCGCGCCGTCCACGCCCATGCCCACCGGCACGATGAGCGCCCAGTCCAGCCCGATGTTTATAATGCTGGCCCCCAGCAAAAAGTAGAACGGATGCTTGGAATCGCCCAGCGACCGCAGCACGCTGGCCGAGTAGTTGTACAGCACCGTGGCCGGGATGCCCAAAAAGATGACCCGGATGTACTTGACGGCGTCCGCAAAAATATCGTCCGGCGTGTGGATGAGCTGCAACAGCGGCGCGGCCAGCAGGGTAGTTAAAATCGTAAACACCACGCTTATCGCCACGCAGAGCCACGCGCCGTTGGCCAGGTAGCGGTGCAGGTCGTCCCGGTTTTTCGCGCCGAAGGCCTCGGCCACCGGGATGCCGAAGCCGACACACGCGCCCTGGATGAAGCCCAAAATCAAAAAGTTCAGCGAGTAGGTGCTGCCCACAGCAGCCAGTGCGTCGGTGCCCAGGCAGCGGCCCACGATGACCGTATCGGCAAAGCTGTACAGCTGCTGGAACACCGTGCCCAGCACCAGCGGCAGCGCAAACACCAGAATACGCCAAAGCGGCCGCCCGGTGGTCAGGTCCGTGGTGCCAGAGGATGGCTTTTTTTCGTCCATAGTCGGGGGATTTTCCTCTCCTTTTTTCGCATACTCGCGTTATTGTAGCATAGGTGCAGGGCAAAAGCAAGGGGACAGCTAAAAAGGCCCCCTGTGTGCAGGAAACAAATCGGTGCCACTATGAAAACTATGAGTAACTCATAAACCGCCCCCTATCTTCCGCTTTCCCTGTTTCCGCCCTATAATGGATATAGGTGGTTTTATGAACGAAAGCAATCAGCTGCTCGCTGCTGCGCCGGTACCGAAGGCGTTTTTCAAGCTGGCGATCCCGGCAGTGGCGGCGCAGCTTATCAATATTCTCTATAATCTGGTGGACAAAATGTTCATCGGGCATACACAATGTGAAGTATGCGTATATATTTGCCGTGCTGCTGATCTACGGTGTGCAGGTGGCGTGCCAGTACAGCTTTGTGGCATTAGACCAGGCGCCGAAAGCGATCTTCCTCACAATCTGGCGGAAAATCATCCTGCTCATCCCGCTGATTTTCCTGCTGCCGCACCTCTGGTCGGACGCGGTCACAGGCGTGTACCCGGCAGAACCGATCGCAGATACCATCGCAGTCTGCACCACGGAACCCATGTTTTATGTGACCTTTGGCGAAAGCGCCGGGATGGGCGGCCCCGGCGGTGGACAGCGCCCTGATGATGGCGACCGCGAACCTCCGGAAATGGGCGACGGCACAGAACTGCCAGAAAGGCCAGAACAGCCGGAATAAGCGAAAGGTCACCCTCGCAGCGGGAGGCTTTCCACTCACACCTGTGTTCTTCTATATTTAATTGGTTGCAACCTCCCCCAAAACGCTGTATAATATACTCAAATATCTATTCAGGAGGTTGAAACCTATGGTCGATTATACCGAAGGCAGCGGCAAGCAGTATCATGTCGGGCTGGGTCCCGGCGATGTGGGCCGCTATGTGCTTCTGCCCGGCGACCCCAAGCGCTGCGCCAAAATTGCCAAATATTTTGATAACCCTCGTCTGGTGGCTGACAGCCGCGAGTTCGTTACTTACACCGGCACCCTCAACGGCGTACCCGTCAGCGTTACCAGCACCGGCATCGGCGGCCCGTCCGCTTCCATCGCGCTGGAAGAGCTGACCAACTGCGGGGCTGACACTTTCATCCGCGTAGGCACCTGCGGCGGCATGCAGGAGGATGTCTGCGGCGGTGACGTCGTGATCGCCACCGGCGCGATCCGCATGGAGGGCACCAGCCGCGAGTACGCGCCCATCGAGTACCCTGCCGTGCCTGATTTCGGCGTGACCAACGCCTTGGTGGACGCCGCCAGGGACGTAGGCGTTACCTACCACACCGGCGTGGTGGAATGCAAGGATTCCTTCTACGGCCAGCACCAGCCCGAAAAACACCCCGTCTCTTACGAGCTGCTGAACAAGTGGGAAGCCTGGCTGCGCATGGGCTGCATCGCGTCGGAGATGGAGTCCGCCGCGCTGTTCATTGCCGGCGCTTACCGCCGCGTGCGAGTCGGCTCGCTGTTCCTGGTGGTCGCCAACCAGGAGCGCGCCAAAAAGGGCCTGCCCAATGCCCAGGTACACGACACCGACCTCGCCATCCGCGTCGCCATCGATGCCATCCGCAAGATGATCGACAAAGAGGGGCACTAGTTTCATAGCTCGTACGGCACACCCTGACCGGTGTGCCGTTCTTTTTTGTCCAATCGTCACCCTTTTAGGCCAATTTCGGAAAATCGTTTCGTTTGTGCGTGTATTCTGTATCGGGGATGCAGCTCACCTTCGGCGACAACACTCCCGTATCGGGGGAGTCTGTCTCACAGAGGGAGCCTTTTTGTATGTACCGCATATATTTAGGCGAAGGGGGGATGCCGCATAAAAGCTGCCATCTACTGCCGCCTTAGCAAGGAGGACGCGGCCAAAACCGGGCCCGAGTCCGAGAGCATCCAGAACCAGCGCTCGATGCTGTTACGCTATGCGGCTGAGCACGGCTACACCGTGCAGGAAGTCTATATCGACGAGGACTACTCCGGCGCCGACCGCCGCCGCCCGGCGTTCAACCAGATGCTGGCGGCAGCCGAACGGCGGGAATTTGACGTGATTTTAGCCAAAACGCAATCCCGCTTTACCCGCGATATGGAGCTGGTGGAAAAGTACCTCCACGGCAAATTTGCCGAGTGGGGCATCCGCTTCATCGCCGTGGTGGACCACGTGGATACCCAGGACCGCGCCGGGAAAAAAGCCCGGCAAATCAACGGGCTTATCAACGAGTGGTATCTTGAGGATCTGTCCGACAATGTGCGCTCGGTGCTGACGCATAAGCGGTGGCAGGGGGATTACATTGCCACCTTTGCGCTGTACGGCTACCGCAAAGACCCCGCCGACCACAGCCGCCTGCTGCCTGACCCCGAAGCTGCCACCGTGGTGCGGCACATCTATGCGCTGTATCTGCAAGGGTACGGCACCGCGCGCATCGCCCATATTTTAAACGCCGAGGGCATCCCGCCGCCCAGCGTCTACCGCCAGCAGCATGGCGGACCGGCCCACACCGGCAGCGGCCAGTGGAGCCGCGCCACCCTGCACCAGATGCTGACCAACCGTACCTACGCAGGCGATTTAGAGCAGGGCCGCCGCCGCAAAGTCAGCTACAAGTCTGCCCGCAGCGTGCGGCTGCCACGGTCGCAATGGATCGTGGTGCCGGGTACCCATGAGGGGCTTGTCTCCCGCGCCGACTTTGCCGCCGTACAGGCGCGGCTGGCCCGCCGGGGCAGGGGAGCGCTGTAAACTGCATGGCCTACCCAGGTGGGATAGACTTCGCTGGACGCCACATTGGCGATATAGGATTGGAAGCTCACCGTCACGTTGCGGGCGCTGGTCGCCGGGCGGCCCAGATGCACGGTGATTTTGCGGGGCACGACCACCTCGCTCAGCACGTCACCGGGCAGGCGCTCCTCGGGCGCGGGGCCGCTGCCGCCGTCGCCGGCAAACAGCACATGGGGTGGGATGGTGACGGTCTGGGGCGCGGCTTCCCGTGCGGGCAGAGCGTTTCCGTCCCCGCCGCCGGGCAAAAACTCCAGCCGCGCCACCGTCTGCTGGCCGTCAAACACCTGCACGCCGTCCAAAATCTGGCTCTGCCAGCCGCTGGCATCGGCCCGCAGGCGGTAGACGGCATAGGGGCGCACCGTCGTGTTGGTCTCCTGCAAGCTGTAGCTGGCGTTGGGCGCGGTCAGATTTGTGGCTTCTGCCGCACCGGCTTCGTCGGTGGTCAGGCGGGCCACGGTCACACCGGATTCATCCAGCACCGCCACCTGCACGCCTGCCAGCGGTGCCGCCTGCCCCGCCACGGACGCATAAACTTGGATACTGCCTGTTGGCATAGTAAACACCTCCTTGTACCACGGTATGCCGGGGGACGGGGAGGTGTGTAAACAGCAAAAAGCCCGAAGGCATTGCACCTTCGGGCTTTTGGATTTGCGTATTAAAATCAGGCCTTGTTGGCGGAGCCGAACAGTTCGATCTTCTCGCGGACGGTGGCCTTGATGGCCTCGGCGCCGGGAGCCAGCAGCTTGCGGGGGTCGAAGCCCTTGCCCTGCAGGTCCTTGCCGGCCTCGATGTACTTACGGGTAGCATCGGCGAAGCTCAACTGGCACTCAGTGTTGACGTTGATCTTGGAGACGCCCAGGCTGATGGCCTTGCGGATCATGTCAGCCGGGATGCCCGTGCCGCCGTGCAGCACCAGGGGGATGTTATCGGTGGCGTTGTGGATCTTGTCCAGAGCCTCGAAGTTCAGGCCCTTCCAGTTGGCGGGGTACTTGCCGTGGATGTTGCCGATGCCGGCAGCCAGGAAGTCGATGCCCAGGGCAGCGATCTTGGCGCACTCAGCGGGATCAGCGACTTCGCCCATACCGATGACGCCGTCTTCCTCGCCGCCGATGGAACCGACCTCAGCCTCAATGGACAGGCCGTGGTCATGGGCCAGGGCAACCAGCTCGGTGGTCTTGGCAACGTTCTCATCGATGTCGTAGTGGCTGCCATCAAACATGATGGAAGTGAAGCCGGCGGCAACGCAGGCCTTAGCACCCTCGTAGGTACCATGGTCCAGGTGCAGGGCAACGGGAACGGTGATGCCCAGGCTCTCGTCCATGGCCTTGACCATGGCAGCAACGGTCTTGAAACCGGTCATATATTTGCCGGCACCCTCAGAAACACCGAGGATGACGGGGGAGTTCATCTCCTGTGCAGTGAGCAGAATGCTCTTGGTCCATTCCAGGTTGTTAATGTTGAACTGACCGACGGCATAGTGGCCATCGCGTGCTTTCAGCAGCATATTGGTAGCATTTACCAGCATATCACATACCTCCACATGATTGTTAAGCGGTGGCACTGGCGTTCAGCCCACCGATAAGCCTATTATAACCCGACTTTGACAAAAAATCAACAGCTAATTTCAGAACTTTCATGCACTTTTGGCGCACTGTACCAAAGATTGCCAGCCTTTGCAAAAATTTGGCAGTTTTGTCAGCTTAGCGGGGGAATTGGAGGCAAGAAATCAGCTTTTTTCCCATCTTGACAAAAGAGTTTATCCAACCTGTTATGTGGATAACTTTTCCACCCCTTGTGGAAAACGCACCCCCGTTTTTGTGGAAAACTTGGCTGCTATGCTGGTTTTCCACCTTTTCAACAGAGTTTTCAACAAGGGGAAAGTGGGTTTTCCACTACGGTTTGTATAAACAACGCTTTATCGCGCACCCGCCAGGGGGTCTTTGTACTTTTGGCGCATTGCGGCGGCAGCAGTTGTAAAAAAGCAGTACAGACCCGCTAAAAAGCGCAAAATAAAGGTGACAAAAGGCCGCGGGGTGTGCTATACTGTTATCTGTATAGCCAGCCTTTTCACCGCTGGTGCATTTTTCAACAATTACCGGGGCAATGCCCCGCAGGAGGTACCCTATGGAAAAGATTGCCCGCGAGCAGGCTGAACCGCGCACCGACACGCTGGTATGGGGCAAAAATGCCGTGACCGAGCTGCTGAAAAGCGGCGGCGCGGTGGATACTGTCTATCTGGCAGACTCGCTGCCGCAGCCGGTTGCCGGCTATTACACCGCCCTGGCCAAGCAGACCGGCGCGGTGGTCAAACGGGTACCCGGCCATAAGCTGCAAAAGATCTGCGGTACCGACGACCACCAGGGCGTGGCCGCCCGCGCCGCCGAGGTGCAGTATGCCTCGCTGGAGGATCTGTTTGCCGCTGCTGAGGCCAAAAGCGAAGCACCGTTCTTGGTGCTGTGCGATGGGGTAGAGGACCCCCACAACCTGGGTGCCATCATCCGCTCGGCTTACCTGTGCGGCGCCCACGGCGTGGTCATCCCCAAGCGCGGCGGCGTCGGCGTGACCGGCACTGTGATGAAATCCAGCGCCGGGGCAGCGGCCCGCCTGCCGGTGGCTCGCGTGTCCAACCTGGCGCAGGCCATCCGCACTATTAAGGAACATAACATCTTCGTCTACTGCGCTGACCTGGGCGGTGCACCGCTGGCCAGGACCGACCTGTCCGGCCCGGTGGCCCTGGTGCTGGGCAGCGAGGGCGGCGGTCCCTCCGCCCTGACCCGCAAGCTTTGCGACGCCGCCGTCACGCTGGAGATGGCCCCCGGCCAGTCCACCGGCGTGGACAGCTACAACGTCAGCGTGGCTGCCGGCATCCTGTGCTACGACGTACTGCGCCGCCGCACCGCCAAGAAGTAATTTGTATCTCTACCTTATAAAGGGAGCATAAGAATGCCAAGCAAACGTACCAATGATTCGGTAGACCGCATCCTGGCGGATTTGAACCAGCGCCAGGCGGCGGACGGCGTACGCGCCAGCGTCACCGATCATCAGGTCGATGAAATTTTGCGCAGTGTGGGCATTTCCACCACGCCGCTGCAGAACACGCCGACCCAGGACAGCCAGATTGCTTTTTCCGATTTCAGCGGTCCTGACGATTTTGATGAAATTATGCGCAGTGCCGGGGCAACTTCTGCATCTGCCTCCATGCCCGCACCGGCACCCCGCCGCGCAACGGAAACGCCCCGTGCGGCAGCCCCCCAGCGGCCGGTGCAATCTGTCCCGGATGCCCAGCCGGCTGCCGCCCCTTCGACCCCAGTGCGTCCGGCCCAGCCCGTGCAGCCTGTGCAAAATGTGCAGCCTGCCCGGCCGGTGCAGCAATCCGCCCCCACCGAGGGCAGCACCCAGGACACCACCCGCACCGGCATCATCAAGGACTTTCTGCGCAAGATGGCCCCGGAGGGGGATGTTTCCAACACCACCGCGCTGAACGAGGGCAAAGCGGATTTCCAGCGCTTCTTCGCCGATTCTGTCGCCGTCGTGCCCGATGAAAAGGGCCGTTTCCACGACACCGGCAAGAAAAAGCGCTGGCCTTTCGGCCTGAAACCCGCCGACGATACCGACCATTTCGAGCCGATCAATGTTTCACTGGGCGGCGGCCACACCGATGCCCCCGCGCAAAGTTCCTACCAGACCGAGGATGAATATTTCCCGGATGAAGCCGAGGCCGAGCAGACCCCGCCGCCGAAGCCTGCCCGCAAGCACGGCTTCTTGAACAGCCTGTTTGGCGGTGGCAGCGGCGCCGATACCGACGCCACCGACGAGCTGATGATCCCCGAGGAGCGGCAGGACGAGCCGACGATGGCTCCGCTGCGCCCGGCCATCCAGCCGGAGCCGGAGACCAGCACCAACGTCTGGCGCAGCAAATACACCCAGCCCCAAAGCGAATCTTCCGGCAGCACGCTGGTCGGTGCTACCCTGACAGGCGACACACTGCAAATGCTGCGAGGCGTCGTCAACGAGCAAAAAAACAGCCGCACCCCTGCCCGCGACCCGGGCGCCACCAGCACGATCTACCGTAAAAAGCGCAGCACCGTGGAATTCACCCCCGGTCAAAAGCGCAGCACGCCGCCCCCGGCTCAGCCCACGCCGCTGCAGGGACCGGTAGGTGAGCCGCTGGACCTGCCCGGCCTGGAGAGCGCCCAGGCCATCCAGCCCGGCCAGACCACCACCGGCTTTACGATGCAGCTCGGTTCAGTCGCGCCAACGCCGTCGGACAGCACCCAGCAGTTCATGAGCGCCTACAACGCCGTGCGTCCCCATACGGCCCAGCCGCAGCCCGCGCCCCAGGTCGATACCGTACCGCAGCCCGATACGGCTGCCCTGGCTCCTGCTGTGGACGAGCCGACCCTGATGGCCGACAGCTATCACCACACCCGCGATGCCGTGGACGATCTGGTGGATACCCTGACCGGGCGCATCCGCCTAACGCCGGTCACGCCCGATGCCGCCGCCCAGCCTGCCCAGACGCAGCCGTTCCGGCAGGCCCCGCAGGCACAGCCCGCCCATACCGGCTTCACGCAGGATCTGGGCAGCTACGCGGCCCCTGCCGCACCGGCCCACACCGGCTTTACCCAAAACCTGGGCCAGGCTCCCGTCGAGCCTGCCACCGGCTCCTTTGTGGATAACATCGCCAACGCCATCAACACCGGCGCGATCTCCGACGAGACCACTCGCTACGACGAGATGGCCGCCCGGCTCACCTCCAATCTGGAGGAGGAAGCAGGGGAGAGCACCGCTCACACCGGCCTGCTGGACAAGTTCCGCCTGGGCGGGTTCCATCTGGGCGGCAAGGCCGACGATGAATCGGCGGATTCCGCTGCCCAGCCCTTTGACACTGCCGAGATCCCCGTGTCCCGCCGCCGCGATTACGAGAGCGCCGAGGACGCCCCCGCCGTGCGCAAGGAGCTGGACGAGAACCTGCTGCATCTGACTACCGCCTGCATCGTAAGCGGCGCGGCGGCTCTGGTGCTGCTGGTGCTGGCGTTCATTGCCGCCGCCCTGCCCGCCATGCCCGGCGTTCTGGCCGGGGAAACCGTCTACCCGGCCGTAGCCCTGGTGCTGCTGGCCGCGGCCGCCGGTATCAACTGGAAAACACTGCTGAACGGTTTGCAGGGTCTGGCCAAAAAGCCGACCCCCGACAGCCTGACCGCTTTAGCCGTAGTGGGTGCGCTGCTGCAGGCGCTCATCGTGCTGGTCACAAAAGGCTACACGAACGAGGTCACCCTGCTGGCCGGGCCTGCCGCGCTGGTGCTCTGCGTCAACACCGTAGGCAAGCGGATGAACGCCGCCACCGTGCGGGATAACTTCCAGCTCGTCAGCAAAAATGTAGACCACGCCGTAGCCTACCGGCTGAAAGACGCCGGCGCGTTGCGGGCGGCCTCTCAGGGGTTGGCCCAGCCGCACCCGTCGGTGCTGGTCAGCCGCCCGACGCAGATCTTCCGTGGTTTCCTGGCCAGCAGCGCCGCTGCCGGTACCAGCGATAAAAACCAGCAGCAGTTTGCCTGGGCCGCAGGCGGCTGCGCGCTGCTGGGCTTCCTGATCACTGTCATCCGCACCCACAACCTGACCAGCGCTGTCACCATTTTGGCCAGCATTTTGTGCTTGGCCGCGCCGCTGGCGGGCACGCTGTTGGCCGCCATGCCCGCACGCCTGATGCAGCGCAGCGCCGCCCAGGTGGGCGCGGTCGTGCCGGGCTGGCGTGACATCCGCCAGCTGGGCCGCATCAACGTCATCCAGGTCACCGCGCGGGATCTCTTCCCCCAGGGGTGCGTCACACTGGCGGGCATCAAGCCCATCAAAAACGCCCCCATCGACCTGGCCATCGTCTATGCCGCCTCCATCATGGCTGAGGCCTGCCCCACGCTGCGGGATGTCTTCTTGAATATGCTGGGCGACCGCAGCATGATTGCCAAGGTGGATGACCGCGAGGCCGTCTACGGCAAGGGCTACATCGGCTGGGTCAACAAGCGCCGCGTGCTGGTAGGCAACCGCAGCCTGATGCAGGATTACGGTGTCAAGCTGCCCAGCCTGGAGTACGAGCAGCACCATACCGTCAACCAGCGACGCATGATCTACCTGGCCGTCTCCGGCAAACTGTTTGCCATGTTCCAGGTGGCCTACCAGCGTGACCCGGACACTGCCGCCGTGCTGGACAGCCTGCGCCATTCCGGCCTGTCGCTGATCGTCGACTGCGACGATTTCAACTGCGATACCGCCCTGCTGGAGGCTGCCTACAGCCTGCCCGCCGGGGCCGTGAAGGTGCTGAACACCGCCGAGCATGAGCTGATGAACCCGGCCACCGCCTGGCTGCCGGAAAGCGACGGCAACATGCTGCATCTGGGCAGCTTTGCCAGCTTTGTGGGCGGCCTGGAAGCTGCCGCCGGTGCTGCCGAGGGCGAGCGCAAGTCCGCCGTCGTCGTCACTGCCTCGGTGCTTATCAGCTGCGTTTTGGGCGTACTGCTGACCCTGACCGGCGGCCTGGCCACCCTGCCGCTGCCCGCACTGGTATTGTACCAGGCCGCGTGGTGTGTGCTGGCTATGATCTTCCCGCTGTTCCAGCGGTATTAAATTTCCGTATTGTTGTAGAGAGGGGTTACGCCTGTGTACCGTGCCAAAGAAAAGCAGATGTCGATTTATGACTATCTGCCGCCGTACCATGGAGAACTGCGCGATAAAAACCGCTGGGTCCGTCTGGCCGAAGCCATCGATTGGGACCGTTTTGAGCAGGGCTATAGTGAACTGTTTGCCCCCAGCGGCAAAGCGGCCATCTCGGCCCGCATCGCGCTGGGCTGCCGTGTTATCCAGCTGCATTACGAGGTCTCGGACCGCGAGGTGGTGCAGCTGGTGCGGGAAAGCCCCTACCTGCAGTATTTTTTGGGCATGGAAACTTTCAGCGATGAGATGCCGTTTTCTGCCCGCACGGTAGCGCGGTTCCGCGCCCGTATCCCCGATAAAGTGGTGCGCCCGGCCGTAAGGCTGCTGCGCAGCTTTGTATAAAGCTGTAGTTTGCACAAACAATACTACGGCACCGCAAATCCCATAAAAAGTATATAATGAGGTCTAAATGGAAATTTTTCTCGATGCACTGTTGGATGCGCTGATTGACGGCGTAAAAATGCTGCCCTTTTTGTATCTGGCATATCTGCTGATCGAATGGCTGGAGCGCCATCACGGCGAGAACATTGAAAGCGCCCTCGCCGGCGGCGGTCGCTGGGGCTTTTTGCCCGGCGCACTGCTGGGCTGTGTGCCCCAGTGTGGTTTCAGCGCGGTCGCATCCAACTTTTACGCCAGCCGGGTCATCACCCCCGGCACATTGCTGGCCGTATTTATCGCCACCAGCGACGAGGCCATTCCGCTGCTGGCCGCTGAGCCGAGCCAGTGGACCACCCTGGTCTTGCTGATCGTCTGCAAGATCATTTTTGCCATCGTAGGCGGCGTGCTGCTGGACTTCCCGCTGCGCAAGGTGCTGCCCCACTCGCTGTACGGCGGGTACGAGGGCCACGCCGATGAGGTGGACTGCCACGAGGAGCACGAGGAGACCAGCAGCATCTTCCTGGCCGCTCTGCGCCACACGCTGGAAATTTTCGTGTTCATTCTGCTCTTCAGCTTCCTGATCGGGCTTATTTTTGAGTCCGTGGGCGAGGACGCCATCACCGGTATCTTAGGCGGCATGGGCATCTTCCAGCCGATGCTGACCGCGCTGGTCGGCCTTGTGCCCAACTGCGCCGCCAGTGTGCTGCTGGCCCAGCTGTATATGGAGGGGGCCATCACCTTTGGCAGCCTGTTTGCCGGGCTGACCGCCGGCGCAGGCGTGGGCCTGGCCGTGTTGTGGCGTGTGAACCCCAGCTGGAAGCAAAACCTGTTTATGACCGGGCTGCTGTGGGCCGTTGGCGCCGCGGCAGGCATGGTGCTGCAACTGATTTTCTAAGGCCATACCGCACAATTCCCGCCCCGCGGGGCTGTGCGGTTTTATAGTAAAACCGTAAAAATTTCGGCAGGAGGTACTTATCCTATGCGGTACTCGATCGAAAATGATACCCTGCGTCTGACCGTCGACACCCACGGTGCCGAGGCTGTCAGCGTCATCCACAAGCCCACCGGAGCCGAGCTGCTCTGGTCCGGCAATCCTTCCGTCTGGGGCCGCCACGCGCCCATTCTGTTCCCTTACACCGGCAAGCTGACCGGAGGCAAGATGATTGCCAAGGGCGTGGAATACACCGGCGGCCAGCACGGCTTTGCCCGCGATGTGGAGCACGCCATGACCCGTCACACCGCCGACACGCTGGAGTTTGAGCTGCACGCCAACCCCGAAACGCTGCCCAAATGGCCCTACGCCTTTGTGCTGCGCTCCACTTTTGTTCTGGACGGCGAGACCATCCACCACACCCTGACTGTGGAGAACCCCGTGGAGGAGCAGCTGCGCTTTGGCATCGGCTATCACCCCGCCTTTGCGCTGCCCTTTGACGACCGCCATACCACCGAGGATTACGAGATCCGCTTTGACGGACTGGAGTCCCCGCTGTGCGTCAGCGCCATTCCCAACGGCCTGCTGAATGGCCAGAGTTACTATCTGGCCCGCAACACCGAGACCATCCCCCTAACCGACGACCTGTTCGACAGTGACAGCCATTGCATGGTCAACCTGAAGACCGCCCATGTCTCCGTTGTGGAGAAGGACACCGGCCGCAGCGTGATTTGCAACGTGGAGGGCTACCCCTACGTACTGATCTGGTCCGCCGCCAAAAAGCCGCTGCACTTTATCTGCATCGAGCCCTGGCACAGCCTGCCCGGCGAGGAGAACGGCCCCCTGGAGTGGGAGCAGCGCCCCTGCGCCGCCAGCCTGAAGAAAGGCGAAAGCTGGTCCACCACCCTTTCCACCACCTTTGTGCGCTAAGCGGGGGACCGTATGACAAAGACAAAAGCATTTTTGCAAAAACATCGCTGGAGTCTGACCGGCGCCCTGCTTGGGGCGCTGGTTTTTCTCGTACTATACGGCGTGCGGGTGCTGGATCCTGTCTGTGTGGACTGGATCTTGAACAATCCCAGCCCGGACCCGTCCCAGCATTATCTGGGCTGGGTGTTTTACCGCCGCAGCGGTTGGCACCTGCCGTATCTGGGCGCAAACTACAGTGCCATTTACCCCTACCGCACCAGCATTTTGTACACCGATTCCATCCCGCTGCTGGCCGTAGTCTGCAAGCTGCTGGGCGGGGTGCTGCCCGCGCGTTTCCAGTACTTAGGGCTGTGGGGGCTGTTCTGCTATGCCATGCAGGGCGGTCTGGCCCAGGCGCTCATTGCCCGCATCGGCGGCGTGCGCCCGCAGGATACCGCAAAAAACTGGGCCAGCGTACTGGGCGCCGGGGTGCTGGTGCTGTTCCCGGCGCTGAACATCCGCATGTTTGCCCACACGGCGCTGGCCGCCAACTGGCTGGTGCTGCTGGCCCTGTGGGTGTGGCTGTGTGCCGAGCAATCCGAAAATAGGCCGTCCACCGGAAAACTCTGCCTGTGGTGGGGTGTGTTGGGGCTGCTGTGTGCGGGCATCCATCTGTATTATCTGCCCATGGTGGGTATGGTGCTGGTGGCCACCTGTGTGCAACGCGGGCTGGAAAAGCGCGGCCCCGCCGCCGTTGTGCTGCCCATCGTCAGCTTTTGCGCCGTGGCGCTGGCCGAACTGTTTGTGCTGGGAGCCTTTGCCGCCAACTTTGCGGGCTACTCCAACGGCTATTTGAGCGGTGCCGACCTAGCCAACCTGTTTGTGCCGGGTCTGGGTGCCAGCTGGGAACAGGAAGTGTACGCGGGCCTGGGCACCACCGCGGTCGTCGTGCTGGCACTGGCCGGTTTGTTGGTACAACGCAAAAAAGCGGCAGAGTTCTTCCGCCGCCATACCCATATTGTGGTTGCCGCTGTTGTGCTGCTGGTGCTGGACGCCGTCGCCTCGATGGGCAACACCGTCACCTTCGGGGGCCGCACGCTGTTTACCGTGCCCATCCCGCAGGTGCTGATGGATTTCTGGGCCATGTTCTCCAGCTGCGCCCGTCTGGCCTGGCTGGCCGGCATGCTGCTGGCCGTGGCGGCCTGCGGGCTGGTGCTGCGGTTCTGGAACGGTGCCGCGGCCGCTGTGCTGCTGGCTGTCTGCGCCGCCGCCCAGGGCTTTGGCCTGCGTACCGAGCTTACCAAGCGTTACACCACCTACCACGATGCCGCTTATTACGAGGACACCACCCAACTGACCGACCCGGCCTGGGAGCAGCTGGCTGCCAGCGGGCAGTTCAGCCGCCTGGCCTTTGCCAGCTTCGCCTTTGAACACGACGACTTCTGGGACCTCGTTGCCTTTGCCGCCGACCACGGCTGGACCTCCAACAGCTTCTACATGGGCCACATGGACGGCAACCTGGCGGCGGTGACGCTGGCGGGGGAGATGAACACCCTCGCGCCGGACACGCTCTACGCCTTTATCGATGAGGACGAGCTGGCCCGCAGCGACTACGCGCTGCACTATTACCGGCTGGACGGCATCCTGCTGGGCAGCGTGGAGCCGATCCATGGCCTGACCGAGGAGCCTGCTGTTGACATCCCCGCCCACACGATGGCGCTGCAAAAATCCAGCGTCATCAACGGCACGGCGGACGCCGACACCGTGACCCTGAACGAGGGCGGCGAACTGCTTACCGAAGCCTGGATGCTCTTCCCCGGCAGCTACCGCGTCACCCTGACCGGCAGTGGGTTCGACCACAGTTATATCTATGCCCGCCACGGGCTTATCAACCAGGAAACCTACAAGATGGAGGTCAACTTTACCGGCATTGCCCCGGATGAGATGGTGTTTGAGTTTTCCACCGGCGAGCCGCTCTACTACTGGCGCACCGCCGTCCACGCGCTGGACGATACGCCCATCGCCGTTACGGTTATCAAGGTAGAAAAGATTGGCTAATCGTCTGTTTTATCGCCGCCCTGCCGATAAGCGGTGGGGGACGCCCCATACTGCCGGGTGAACGCCCGCGTAAAGTAGGATGCATTGCTGAACCCGCACCGTGCGGCGATCTCCAGCACGGTGTACCGGCTGCCCCGCAGCAGGGTAGCGGCCTTTTCCAGCCGAAAGTGGATGAGGTACTGCGCAAAGCTGGTGCCGGTCAGGTCGTGGAATCGCTTCATAAAGTGGCTGCTGCTGTAGCCGCACTGGGCGCTGATGGCCGCCACCGTGATTTTCTCCGCATAGTGACGGTCCACGTACTGCACGGTCTGGCGCAGAAGGCGGGTGTCACGGTGCTCGGCCCCGGCCGGGTGCCGGGCGGGCGTGGCAGCTTTGCACAGCGCATCCATCACGCCGTACAGGCAGGCTTTTATGCGCAGTGCCGTGTTTTCTTTGCGGTTTTCAATCAGCATTTTTACGTTTACAGGCAGCTCCCTGCCCAGGGGGCTGTCTTTTTGTATATGGGCAGGTACTTCCATGCGGCCGTCCGCCAGCGGGGCCAAAAAGCGGCGGTAGGTCTCGCTGTCCGGCGGCTCCAGCAGCGAGAAGCGGAACAGGATGTTGTAATAGCGGAACGTCCCGGCCCCCACCGCCGCGATGGCGTGGATCTGCCCGGGCAAAATCACTGCCACATCGCCGGTGTGCAGGGTAACCGTTGCCCGGTCAATGGTGATGCTGCCGCTGCCGGTTTCGCAGTAAATCAGCTCCATTTCCTCGTGGTAGTGCAGGGGATAGGCCGGGATAAACGTGGGGATGATACCGCAGTAGACGGCAAAAGGGAAGGCTTCGCTGCCGTGGACTTTTACCTCCTGCCCATCGGGCAGAATGGCAGGGTTTGGGGGCAGATAGGACATAGGCGGCACCTCGTTTGCAAAAACATAGGATTCTGTTATAAGTATAAGACTTTTATGGATGAAACGCAAGGAAAATCATAGTATAATGACAGCGTAGTAATTTGTAAGAGGTGTCTGTATGGGTTTTCGTTCTTCTTCTGTTTCCGGGGGCGGGATTACCGGCTTTTTTGGCGACCGCGCCTTTGCCCGCAGCCTGATGCACATTGCTTTGCCGGTCACGCTGCAAAGCATGCTGCGGGCCTCCTTCAGCATCATTGACCAGGTCATGATCGGCCAGCTGGGCAGCGCCAGCATTTCGGGCATCGGGCTGGGCGGCAAGTTTGCATCTATTCATAATGTGGTGCTCAGCGCCGTCACGGCAGCGGGGGCCATCCTCATTTCCCAATATCTGGGGCAGGGCAGCCGTAAAAACGCGGCCCGCAGCTACAGCGTCAACCTGCTGGTGTCGCTGGCCATTGCGGCGGTGTTTACGCTGGTCTCCACCCGGTTTGCCGAGCCGATTCTGGGCCTCTACACCCAGGACGATGCCACCCGCGCGCTGGGGCAGACGTATTTGCAGACTTACGCCTGGTCGTTCTTCCCGGCGGCTCTGTCCGGCATGGCGGAGACGCTGCTCTGCTGCATGGAGGCCGCCGTCTTCCCGCTCATTGCCAGCATGACCTCGCTGTGCATCAACACGGGGCTGAACTACCTGCTTATCTTCGGCCACGGCGGGCTGCCCGCACTGGGGGTGCAGGGCGCGGCAGTAGCCAGCGTGGCTGCGCAGGTGGTGTCCTGCTTACTTGTCTACCTGTTTTTGGCCGTGCGGCTGCGGAAAAAGCAGTGGCGGCTGCGGTTCACGCTGGGCTTCACCCGGCCGGAACTGCTTACCTACGCCAAAATTCTGCTGCCACTGCTGGCCAGTGAATTTTTGTGGAGCCTGGGCGAGAACGTCTACTCCGCCATCTACGGCAACATCGGCACCCAGGCCTGCGCCGCTATGACGATGACCACGCCCATCCAATGCCTGATGGTGGGCGCACTGTCGGGTCTGTCCAAGGCGGCGGCCATCCTTATTGGCAAGTCGCTGGGCACGCAGGAGTACGACCGCGCCTACCGCGACGCCCAGCGGTTGATGCGCTGCGGGCTGGCAGCCTCGCTGGTGTTGTCGGCGCTGCTGTTGGTGTTCGGGCGGCTATACACCACGATTTACCGTGTCGAGCCGGAGGTGCGAGCCACGGCCTACTTATTACTGGTAGTGTTCGCCGTCATCTCGCCGGTTAAGGTGCAGAACATGATCCTGGGCGGCGGCATTTTAAAAAGCGGCGGCAAGACCAACTACACCCTGGCCATCGACCTCATCGGTACCTGGGGCTTCGGTGTGCCGCTGGGGTTCCTGGCGGCCTTTGTACTGAAACTGCCCGTCGCTCCGGTGTACTTTTTGCTCTCGCTGGAAGAATGTGTCCGCCTGGCGCTCTCGCTGCGGCTGTTCAAAAAGCGCAGCTGGATGCAGCAGTTGTAACGGAGGTGCAGCATGGATACATTACAGGTAAACGGGCAACCCTATACGGTAACGCGGCTGCTTGGCAAGGGGAAAGGCGGTTACTCCTATCTGGCGCAGGGGAGCGAGGGGCCTGTAGTGGTCAAACAGATTCACCATGAGCCGTGCAGCTACTACCAGTTTGGGGACAAGCTGCAAAGCGAGCTGCGGGATTACCGCACATTGTCAGCCCTTGGCATCCCGATGCCGCGCCTGCTGGCGGTGGACGAAGCACAGGAACAGCTGGTGAAGCAGTATATCCCCGGCCCAACGGTGCTGGAACAGCTGCAAACGGATACGCTGCCGCCGCAAGCCGAAGAACAGATGCGGGCGCTGTGCCGCCTTTTGTACCCTGCCAGGCTGAATATCGATTACTTCCCCACCAATTTTATCCTGTGGGGCGGCGTGCTTTACTATGTGGATTACGAGTGCAATCCTTACGATGCACAGTGGGATTTTTCCCATTGGGGCAGCCGCTACTGGGCCGATACCCCTGAACTGCGCGCCTGGCTGCAGGAGCATGGGCAAAACTAAAGGCATACTTTTTGCACAAATTTTAAAAATAGCCCCTTGCAAAATGGCGGCGTTTGCGCTATGATGTACGTATTCCGTTGAAACACAGATGTTTTCCGGAAAATGCCGTGCCGTAAGGCGATTGAGAGGATCATACGATGTCTTTACTGAAAAAGCTGGTTGGACTGACGATTGGCGCTGCCGCTGTGGGCGCCGCGGCTTACTTTTTGAACCGTAACGAGCATACCGAGGAGTACGAGCATATTTGGGGCCCGGAGGATGAAGCAGACGCCGAGGATGGCACTGCCGAGACCGCCGAGCCCGCTGACGATGCGTCTGCCGAGGCCGAAGAAGCCCCCGCTGCACCTGAAGAAACCGCTGTCGCTCCCGTAGAAGAAGCTCCCGAAGCGGAGGCCGCCCCTGTGCAGGCCCCCGCTGGAGATGACACCCCCAACGCCAACCCCGTTGAGCTGGGTGCCGTGGAAGTCCCCAAGACCGAGGACGGCAAGCTGGACGTTACCAAGATTGCCGACCCGGCTGATTTTGGTGATTGGGACGAACAGGGCTGCAAGGGCTGATAAGAAACCGTAAGGCGCATCTTTGGTTGCAAAGGTGCGCCTTTTTGCTATTTTATTGCCGTTTTCGCCAAGCAGCCGCACCCAAATTTGTACAGATTTCTTGTTTAACGCTTTACATCTTTACTGCGCTAAAGTATAATGTTGTTATGGAAAAGAGAGGTAGGAGACGTATTATGGAGCTGACTTTACAAAATTTCACCCCCGCCGAGCAGGCAACCTTCCGCCTGCGTGCCCTGTACGAGCAGGGCGGCTATCGCAAATACCGCGCCTCCCGGTTCGAGGAGTACGCCCTGTATCAGGAGTACCAGCGCTTTCTGCCGGACCCGCAGGTCATCACCTTTACCGACCTGGACGGCAAACTGCGGGCCATCAAGCCGGACGTGACGCTGTCCATCGCCAAGACGGCCCAGCCCGTCCCCGGCGAGTGCAAACGCTTTTATTATAATGAGGAAGTCTGCCGTGCCAGCCGCGAGAGCCACACCTTCCAGACCATCCACCAGATGGGCCTGGAGTGCATGGGCGAGGTGGACGAAGCTGCCCAGGCTGAGGTGCTGCGCCTGGCACTGGTCAGCCTGGCCGCGCTGGATGTTCCCACCGTACTGGAAGTCAGCCACATGGGCTTTGTGACCGGCCTGCTGGATGTGCTGGATGTGCCTGCCACGGCCCACGCCCGGCTGGTGGAACTGCTGTGCGCCAAAAACGAACACGAGCTGCGCAAGGCTGCGTTGCAGGCCGGTGCTGATGAAGCCCGAGCCGATGCCCTTTGCGGTTTGCTTACCCTGCACGGGCCGTTCGGGGCCACCCTTACCGCCGCCAAGGCAGCCGCCATCAGCCCCGCGCAGAAAGCCGCACTGGCCGAACTGCTGGCCCTGCAAAATACCCTGGGCGAAGCCGGCCGCGGCCTGCAGCTGGACCTGAGCATGGCCGATGAAGCCGAGTATTACAACGGCATCGTTTTTACCGGCTACGCGGCGGGCATCCCCCGCGCGGTGCTCAAAGGCGGCCAGTACGACTACCTGATGCAGCGCTTTACCCCCGGCGCTAAGGCCATCGGCTTTGCGATGTACTTAGACGATCTGGAACGTCTGGCCGCACCGCTGCCGCCAGTACAGCAGCAGGGCGGGGAAAAGACCTGGCTGAACATTGCCCTGCCCAAGGGGCGCCTGGGCGACAAAGCCTACGCTTTGCTGGCCGGGGCAGGTTACAGCGCCAACGAGGACTACAACGACACCCGCAAACTGGTGGTGGAGAACCCCGAAGCCGGGGTGCGGTACTTCCTGGTCAAACCCAGCGACGTAGCCATCTACGTCGAACATGGCGCGGCCGACATCGGCATCGTGGGCAAGGATATTTTGACCGAGTCCGGCGCGGACGTCTACGAGCTGCTGGACACCGGCATGGGTAAGTGCCGCATGTGCGTGGCGGGCCCCAAGAACTTTGTGGATGATGAGAGCCGCGCCCTGCGGGTGGCGACCAAGTTCGTGAACATCGCCCGCGACCACTACGAGCGCCGGGGCCGCGATATCGACATTGTCAAGCTCAACGGCTCCATCGAGCTTGCGCCGATTTTAGGGCTCTCCGACGTCATCGTCGATATTGTCGAGACGGGCACCACCTTAAAGGAAAACGACCTGACCGTGATTGAAGAATTTATGCCCATCTCGGCCCGGTTTATTGCCAACAAAGCCAGCTACAAGTTCAAATATGCCCAGCTTACTGAGCTGCTTACCAAAATGAAGGAGGCCCTTGCACAATGATCCGCCTGTATGATTTTGATGAAGTAAAGCCCGAAGAAATTTTGAACCGTGACATCCGCGCCGAAGCCGACGTGGAGGCCACCGTCGACGCCATCATTGCCGATGTGCGCGCCCGCGGCGATGCCGCCCTGCTGGATTACGCCGCCAAGTTTGACAACGCCCAGCTAACCAGCGTACAGGTCACCCAGGCCGAAATCGACGAGGCCTTTTCCGAACTGGAAGCCAGCGACCCGGAATTTATTACCACGCTGAAAATGGCCGCTTCCAACATCCGCCACTTCCACGAGCAGCAGCTGCACAAGAACTTTGTGCTGAACGACCGCCCCGGCATGGTGCTGGGCCAGAAGTACACCCCCATCCAGCGCGCGGGCGTTTACGTGCCCGGCGGCACGGCAGCCTACCCCTCTACCGTGCTGATGGACGTCATCCCCGCCAAGGTCGCAGGCGTGCAGCAGATCGTCATGACCACCCCCGCCGGCAAGGACGGCAAGGTCAACGCCGGTATCCTGGCGGCGGCGGTGATTGCCGGCATCGACTGCATCTTTAAGACCGGTGGTGCCCAGGCCGTGGCCGCCCTGGCCTACGGCACCGAGAGCGTGCCCGCTGTGGATAAGATCGTCGGCCCCGGCAACATTTACGTGGCCACCGCCAAGCGCAAGGTTTTTGGTAAAGTCGGCATCGATATGATCGCCGGCCCGTCGGAAATCCTGGTTTTGGCCGACGGCACCTGCAGCCCCGCCTGGGTCGCCGCCGACCTGTTGAGCCAGGCCGAGCACGATAAGCTTGCCACGCCGGTGCTGGTCACCGACAGCTGGGACCTGGCCAAGGCCGTACAGGCCGAGCTGGAAGTACAGATCCCGCAGCTGCCCCGCGCCGCCATTGCCCGCGCCAGCGTGGACACCAACGGTAAGATCATCGTCACCGATGACATGAAGAAGGCCATCGACGCCGTGAACATTATTGCGCCGGAGCATCTGGAGATCTGCGTGGACGACCCGTTTGCCGTTTTGAACGACATCCAGAACGCGGGCAGCATTTTCCTGGGCAAGAACGTGCCCGAGGCCCTGGGCGATTACTTTGCCGGCCCCAACCATACCCTGCCCACCAGCGGCACCGCGCGGTTCAGCAGCCCCCTGGGCGTGGATGATTTCGTCAAGAAGTCCAGCTTCATCTACTACACCCGCGAAGCCTTGGGCGAGGTCCAGGCCCGCATCGCCAACTTTGCCGAGCACGAGGGCCTGCACGCCCACGCCAAGAGCGTGACCATCCGGTTTGAGGACGAGCAAAAGGGGGAGTGAGCCCATGAGCCGCTATTTTACCAAAACGCTGGCTGCGTTGGAGCCGTATGTGCCCGGCGAGCAGCTAAAAATTGACGACCTTGTCAAGCTCAACGCCAACGAAAACCCATACCCGCCCGCGCCCGGTGTAGCGGCGGCGTTGGAGGCGGCGGTGCCGGGGCTGCGGCTGTACTCGGACCTGTCCAACCGCGCACTGAACGAGGCCATCGCTGCCCACTGGGGCGTGCAGCCGGAGAATATTTTGTGCGGCAACGGCAGCGACGAGAACCTGCTGCTGGCCCTGCGGGCGTTCTGCGATGAAAACACGCCGCTGGCCTTTGCCGATGTAACCTACAGTTTTTACCCGGTTTTGTGCGATCTGCTGCATATTCCGCAGCATGTCATCCCGCTGAAGGACGACCTGACCATCGACTTGAAAAAGTACTGCGGCCTGCACGAGACGATCGTGATTGCCAACCCCAACGCCCCCACCAGCCTGCTGGCCCCTGTGGCCGCCATTGAGGAAGTGCTGCGTACCAATCCCGACAACATTGTGGTGGTGGACGAGACCTATGTAGAGTTTGCCCCTGCCGGGTCCAGCTGCCTGCCGCTGCTGCAAAAGTACGAGAACCTCGTTATCACGCACACTTTCTCCAAGACCCACAACCTGGCGGGCGCGCGGCTGGGCTACTGCATCGCCCGGCCCGAACTGATCGCTGACATGAACCGCGTCAAGTTCAGCTACAGCCCGTACAATGTCAACTCTATGACCCAGGCCGCGGGTACGGCCGCCATCCGGGACGAGGCCTACTTCCACGAGGTGACCGCCAAGCTGCTGGCCACCCGCACCGCCGCCACCGAAGGCCTGCGCCAGCGCGGTTTTACCGTGTTTGACTCGGCCACCAATTTCCTGTTTGCCACCACCGACCACATGCCCTGCAAGGAAATTTTTGAGAAATTGCGGGCGCAGGGCATCCTCATCCGCCATTTCAACGCGCCGCGCATTTCCAACTATCTGCGCATCACCATCGGCACCGACGCCGAGATGCAGCGCTTCTTTGCGGCGTTGGATGAGATTTTAGGTGCCTGATATGGACATGTATGACCGCATCCAACGCCAACCGGCCCGGCGGCAGCACATTACGCCGGGTGCGGCCGTTCTGGCGGCCTTTGGGTTTCTGGTGGCAGCAACCTGCATCGGCATGTTGGTGTATGCGGCACGGTATCAATTGCGGTATCGACGTTTTATCAATGATTTTTCCGCCAGTTTGGCCGCATCCAACAAAATGTCCCTGCGCATGACCTGGCAGGACGAGGATGTGCCCATCACCACGGACCAGGCCAGCCGCCTGTGCCGCCGCATCACGACGGCCGGGGCGGGGAAGGTGCAAAAGGACGTCCCCGATGGCGACGAATGCAAACTCGTTTTTGGCGATGGCGCTTCGCTGACCATGTGGCAGGTAGATATTCCTGAAAAAAATGCGGCCAACCCTACTGGCACTTTTATCCGCTATACCGATGCTGACGGGCGAATTTATCAATATGATACCGACCAATTGCTGTTTACGGAAATCGCTGCAATTTTAGCTTTACCATAGGGGAGGGAACTATATGATTGCTATTGTTGATTACGGCGTGGGGAACCTGTTCAGCTTGTCGTCCAGCGTGCGGAGCCTGGGGGCTGAGGTGCGGGTGACCCATGAAGCCGCCGACCTGCATGCCGCCAGCCATATCCTGCTGCCCGGCGTGGGTGCCTTCGGCGACGCCATGGCCAAGCTGGAGGCTACCGGCCTGGTGCCCGTACTAAAAAAGGAAGTTGAGACCAAGCCGCTGCTGGGCATCTGCTTAGGCATGCAGCTGCTGTTTGACAAAAGCTTCGAGTACGGCGAACATGCCGGCCTGGGCCTCATCCCCGGCGAGGTCTGCCCGCTGGCGGACGACCTGACCGATGCCAGCTTAAAAGTACCGCACATCGGCTGGAACGCGCTGGACATCGTGCCCGGACGCGAGAACGACCCGCTGTTCAAGTACGTGAAAAACGGCGAGTACGTCTACTACGTGCACAGCTACTACGCCAAAAACTGCGCTGCTTCGACCCTTGCCACCAGCGAGTACAGCATCCCTGTCACCGGCGCGGTGCGCAGCGGCAATGTCTACGGCACCCAGTTCCACCCGGAGAAATCCGGCGATACCGGCCTTCGGCTGCTGAAAGCCTTTGCCGAACTGTAAGCTGAACGGAGGGACACTATGAAATTATATCCTGCCATTGACCTGCGGGGCGGCCAGGCCGTGCGTCTCTACCAGGGCGACTACGACCAGATGACCGTCTACAACGCCGACCCCGTGGCCCAGGCCAAAGCCTTTGTGACCGCCGGAGCCAAGTACCTGCACGTTGTTGACCTGGACGGCGCCAAGGACGACACCACCGCCAACCTGCAGACCATCGCCGCCATTGCCAAACAGGGCGGCTTAAAGATCGAGGTCGGCGGCGGCATCCGGGACGAGGAGCGCATCAAGCGCTACCTGGATTTAGGCGTGGACCGCTGCATCCTGGGCACCATCGCCGTGAAAAACTTTGCCTTTACCGCCGAGATGGCGCAGAAGTACGGCGCACAGATTGCCGTGGGCGTCGACATGAAAAACGGCCTGGTAGCCGTGAACGGCTGGAAGGAAGTTACCCCCGAGCCGGGCGTGGCGTTCTGCCGCCGCTGCGCCGGGGTGGGCGTCAAGGCTATCATCGCCACTGATATTTCCCGGGACGGCACGATGCAAGGCACCAACATGGACCTGTACCGCGAACTGCTGACCATCCCCGGGCTGGAAATTACCGCTTCCGGCGGCATTGCGGCGCTGAACGAACTGGCCGAGCTGCAAAAAATGCACTGCCACGCCGCCATTTTAGGCAAATCCATCTACACCGGGGCCATCGACCTGGCGCAGGCCGTGCGCTTGTACCAGGACTAAATCGGCAGGGGAGGGAAGTTGTATGATAACAAAGCGAATCATTCCGTGTCTCGACGTCAAAAACGGCCGCGTTGTCAAGGGCGTGAATTTTGAGGGCCTGCAGGACATGGCAGACCCTGTCGAAATGGCGCGCTACTACAACGCATCCGGCGCAGACGAGCTGGTGTTTTACGACATCACCGCCAGCGTTGAGGGCCGCGGCCTGTTCACCGATATTTTGCGGGAAGTTGCCAGCCAGATCTTTATCCCGCTGACGGTGGGCGGCGGCATCAACACGCTGGACGACTTCGACCGCGTGCTGAAATGCGGTGCCGACAAGGTCAGCGTAAACTCCGGCGCCATCCGCAACCCGGGCATCATCCCGGCGGCAGCGCAGAAATACGGCAACCAGTGCGTGGTGCTTTCCGCCGATATTAAACGTATGGACGGCAAATTTATGCTGTTTGCCAAAGGCGGGCGCGAGAACACCGGCATCGATGCGCTGGATTGGCTGGAGCAGGGCGTCAAAAATGGTGCAGGTGAGCTGGTGGTCAACTCCATCGATACCGACGGCGTAAAGAACGGCTTCGATTTGGAGCTGCTGGACGCCGTGGCCGCGCGGTGCGCCGTGCCCATCATTGCCTCGGGCGGCGCAGGTAAGATGGACGACTTTGTGGAGCTGTTCCGCAATCACCCCGCCGTAGATGCCGGGCTGGCGGCGTCCATCTTCCACACCAAGCAGGTGGAGATCGGCGCGCTGAAACAGTACCTGCGAAGCAATGGTATCGAAATGCGGGTGTGACCGCGAAAACCACTTGCCAAAATGCACAGAAAATAGTACAATAAAACTATCTTATTGTTAGGAGTATTTCACTATGGAAATTACGGAAAACACTAAGACGCTGAAATTTGATGCGAACGGTCTGATCCCCGCCATCGTGCAGGATCACTACACCAAAGAGGTACTGACCCTCGCTTACATGAACGCTGAGACCCTGGCCCTGACGATTGCCGAGGGCCGCACCGTGTTCTGGTCCCGCAGCCGCCAGGAAATTTGGCGTAAGGGCGAGACTTCCGGCAATGTGCAGCGCGTGGTGTCCATCACTGCCGATTGCGACAAGGACGCACTGGTCGTTGACGTTATCAAAAATGGCCCCGCCTGCCACACGGGGGCCGAGAGCTGCTTCTTCAACCCGGTGTATGTGTCGGACGAGCTGAAGCAGTTCACCTGGCAGGGGCTGTACGAACTCATCGAGGGCCGCAAGACCGACCCGAAAGAGGGCAGCTACACCACCTATCTGTTTGATAAGGGTCTGGAAAAGATTCTGAAAAAGGTCGGCGAGGAATCCACCGAGGTCATCATCGCCGGCGCAAAACGCGATAAAGAAGAGACAATTTACGAGATCAGCGACCTGGCGTACCACGTCATGGTGCTGATGATCGAACTGGGCATTTCGGTCGAGGATATTACCAAAGAGCTGGAAAAGCGGCATGTCATCGACCATAAGGTTAAGCAGGAAAGGATGCAGTAATATGGCCGGGGAGTACCTGAAAAGTTCCGTTCACGTTCATTCCAAACTGTGCGACGGCAAAAATACGCTGGAGGAAATGGCAGTAACCGCATGGAAGGCTGGCCTGCAGACGCTGGGTTTCAGCGGCCACAGCCACACCCCCTGCGACTTGGAGTATTGCATGACCCAGAGCCGCACGTCGCTGTACAAGGCAACGATCACCAAGCTGAAAGAGCGCTATGCCGGCAAAATGGACATCCTGTGCGGGCTGGAATGGGATCTTTTCAGTGACGACGACCCCTATGCTTACGATTACTTCATCGGCAGTGCCCACTATGTCAAGGGCCCCAAAACCGGCAAATATTACGAGATCGATTGGCGCGAGGAAGACCTGCGCGCCTGCATCGACGACGATTTTGACGGCGACGGTCTGGCTGTGGCCGAGGCCTACTTTGCCAACGTGGCCAAGGTTGCCGAGAAGAAGCCCACCATCCTGGGCCATTTTGACCTGATCAAAAAGATCAATGACGGCAACAAGTTCTTTGACGAGAACGACCCGCGCTACACCGCTGCGGCTACCTCGGCTCTGATGGCCGCAGCCCGCAGCCGCTGCGTGCTGGAAGTAAACACCTCCGCCGCCTACCGCGGCTTCCGCAAGGATTATTTCCCCTCAGATGCTATCTTGAAGGAGTGGCTGGTGCTCTCCGGCAACGTGGTCATCACCGCCGACGCCCACGACACCAAGGCCCTGACCTACGGTTTCGAGGAAGCCGCCGCCCACCTGAAAGAGCTTGGCTACACCAAGGTGCAGGTGCTGGGCAAGAACGGCTTTACCCCCTGCGAGCTGTAAAATTTTGTGCAATGAAAAATCCCCCGACTGTGCCGAAATGGCATGGTTTGGGGGATTTTTGCGCTGTGGGGTATCTTTGGGGGCGGGGGATATGGTATACTGCCAATACAATACAGATTTGAGGTGGAACTATGGCATCCAGCAAAGAATACTTGGCGTTTATTTTAGGGCAGCTGTCCGAACTAGAGGACGTTACCTACCGCGCCATGATGGGCGAATTTATCCTTTATTATCGCGGAAAAATCGTGGGCGGCATCTATGATGACCGGTTGCTTGTCAAGCCTGTAAGGGCCGCCATCCGTTATATGCCGACAGCCCCGCATGAATCACCCTATGAGGGTGCCAAAGAAATGCTGTTGGTAGAAGAAGTGGACGACAAACAATTTTTGGTGGGGTTGTTTAACGCCATGTATGAGGAGCTGCCAGAGGGAAAAAAGAGGAAGAAATAAATGGGGAGCGGTGACGCAAACGGCAATGTATAAGGTTGCGGTTATTGCAAGGTCCTTTGGAGGGGTCAAGACCCCTCCCTACAGTACCGACAGGTAAGGGAGCGTAGGGGCGAACAGTGTTCGCCCGGGGAGTTTGGCGGCAACGCAAGACCCCGCGGGCGAGCAATGCTCGCCCCTACAGCCACCGTGCAGCCGCGTGTAGGGGGCGGCGTCCCCGACGCCCCAATGGCTCCCCTTGAGGGGTAGCCCTCGGGTCACAAAAGAGAAGGAAGAATGGAGGCAACCCTCTATAAAAGGCCCTGCCTCAAGGTAGGCGAGGCCGGGCAACGCCGCAAAATCACAAACCCTTTCGATACTCCCTTGGCGTACACCCCACATACCGCAAGAAGCAGCTTCCAAAATGGCTCGGGCTGCTAAAGCCCGTAAACTCCGCCACCTCGGCGATGCTGTACGCCGAATTCTTCAGCAAAATTTCCGCCTGCTGGATGCGGTACTGCATCAAAAACTCCTTGGGCGGCATCCCCAGCATCCGGCGGAAACACCGGCATAACTCGCTACGGCTTGTCAAGGCCTGCCGGGCCAGCTCTTCCAGGCTGAAATGCTCGCCGTAGTGGGCGTGCATGTAGTTCATGGCGCGCTTCAAGCGCTCCTCGTCCCGTTCCCGCTCCGGGGTCATCGGTTCGGGCGCTTCGCCTTCCTGGCGGCAGAGCAGCAGCCAGATCTGGCTAAGCAAAATTTTTATCTGCAAATGATACAGTACCGGGTGCTGCGTGTACAGCGCCACAATGGCCCGCAGTGCTTCGCCCACGGCCTGCCTGCCGGGAGCCTGCGCGGTCTCGACCAGGGTAAGGCAGCGGGGGCCGCTTTTCAGCATCGCCTCAAAGGCCTCTTGATACACCGCACTGTCCGCACTGCCGCTGAGGAACTCCGGGTCCCATATAAAGGCGTACAGCTTGCCGTACCCCTTTTGCACCGGGTAGATCTGGTGCAGCACACCCCGGTTGACGAATATCAATTCGCCGGGGTGCAGATGCACCGTGCGCCCCTCCATCTGGCAGAGGAACTCGCCCTCGATGATCCAGGAGATCTGAATTTCCTCGTGCCAGTGCCAGCAGATGTAACCGTTTTTGAAGTCCGAGAAGTCGTCCAGATACACGCCCACCGGGAAATCCACGGTGCCGTGCATCTTAGTCTCCCGCAGAGAACTGTCTACCAGCGTTTCGTTCGCTTTGATCTGTTCCATTTTCCCCCGCCTGTTCAAATTTTGTGTTTGGCACATTTTTGATAGTTTATTGCCCTGTTTTGTTTGTATTTCGTACTTTATCTTTTTATAATAGTACCATGTTGACAGTACAAAGGTCAAGCACTACAGGAGGAAAACGCAATGAATGATATTATGAATCTCTTTTCGCTGAACGGTAAAAACGCTGTGGTCACGGGCGCCAACACCGGCCTGGGCCAGGGCATCTGCGTGGCGCTGGCAGCTGCCGGTGCCCACGTTTTCGGCGTAGCCCGCCGCAGCTGCGACGAGACCGCCGCCAAGATCGCCGCTGAGGGCGGCCAGTTTACCGAGGTCCGCGCCGACCTTTCGGACTTTGCCGCCATCGATTCTATCCTGGAGCAGGTCCACGCCCACGCTGACCGCATCGACATTCTGGTCAACAACGCCGGTATCATCAAGCGGTGCGACGCCATCGACGTCACCCCCGAGAACTGGGACGCCGTGGATTTCCTGAACGAGAAGATGGTGTTCTTCCTCTCCCAGGCCGTGGCCAAGCAGTGGGTCGCCGACAAAAAGGGCGGCAAGATCATCAACATTGCCTCGATGCTCAGCTTTCAGGGCGGCATCCGCGTACCCGCCTACACCAGCAGCAAAAGCGCCGTCATGGGCATGACCAAGGCCCTGGCCAACGAGTGGGCCAAGTACGGCATCAACGTCAACGCCATCGCCCCGGGCTACATGGCCACCAACAACACCAACCAGCTGCGCCAGGACGAAGAGCGCAGTGAGGAGATCCTCGCCCGCATCCCAGCTGGCCGCTGGGGCACCCCTGCCGATGTGGGCGGCGCGGCCATCTTCCTGGCGTCGGACGCCGCCGCTTACGTGAACGGCTACACCCTGGCCGTGGACGGCGGCTGGCTGGCCCGCTAAAAATTTTA